>Ga0257118_1001267_pt1 | contig 15643 bp, 24 predicted proteins | sample SI112_150mmetaG_FD_190156 | JGI IMG/M metagenome (GOLD analysis project Ga0257118, IMG submission 190156) | Marine microbial communities from Saanich Inlet, British Columbia, Canada - SI112_150m | ecosystem: Environmental > Aquatic > Marine > Inlet | place: Canada: British Columbia | collected...
CTACGACGCGGGGGCGCTGCAGAACAACAACCTGCGGGTCGACGACGGTGGCGGCGCTGTAACGCTCGTGCTGACGGCGGGCGGGTACACGGCGGACGGGCTAGCCTTCCACGTCCAGACGCTGCTGAGGACCGAGGACATCCGGTTCAACTGCGCGTATAGCACCACCACGCGGAAGTTCACGATCCACACGGCGGGGACGTTCAACTTCACGCTGACGTGGCTCTTCAACACGGCATCGCAGCAGCTCGCGACCACGATGGGGTGGGCGCAGGCGAACGTCGGGCCAGTCGCCACCACGACAGCCGACAACGCCGAATACACCCACAACTACAACTGGGCCGTGTGGGATCTCTCCACCTCGCAGACGGTCGAGCGCGTCATGGTCTACGCCACGAACCTTGCGTCCAGCGAGACGATCCAGATCTACGGCGATGATGTCAACTGGGGTGGGCTGCCGAGCGAGTGGGAAGCCCACGCCACGATCAAGGGGGCCGCTCAGACGGCCACACGCTCGCGTTCGAACGACATCTATACATGGGGCCCGTTCGGGGTGGCGGTGCGCTTCATCGCCGTCTTCGCAAACCGCGGGGCGAACGCCAATCAGTTGACTCAAGAGCCGTTCAAGCTGGGCTGCCTCGGCATCTGGGAAGAGCCGAGCTTCGACGGCGCGACGTACGGCCGCACGATCCGCAGTCAGTACGAGACGCGGCGGGTATTCCACGACACCGTGAGCGAGTCGCATGCGGGCGGCAACTGGGAGATCGGCACCGTGCGCGGGAGGCGCGAGACGGTGTTCGGCTTCGGCGGCTGGACCGAGACGGCGTACTTCGCCCTCGATACGTTCTTCGATAAGCACCGCGTCAAGCCGTGCCTGTGGATCGCCGATCCCGACAACATCACGACGGACTCCATGCTGTTCGCGGCTGTCCCGCCCGACGCTGGGTTCGGCTCCAGTGCCAAGGGCCCCAACCACGTGCGCGACGGTACGCTGACGCTGCGCGGCATCCGTATGCAGCCGGAGTAGCCCGTGGCTTTCTCCGCGCTCGCCGATAAGGCCATCACGAACGTCGGCGTGTTCGTGTCCGTGGACGTGCTCGACACGAGCACGGGCACCACGACAACCCTGTACTTCTCCGACGGGCAGCGGCCTGCGGCTGATTGGGTAGGCGATGGCACCGTGCGCGAGTGGGATGGCAAGATTCGGGGCTGGGAGATCGTCAAGCCGAATCAGAAACTAGGCACGGCGCGGCACGCACACGCGACGATGCGGCTTTCTTTGTGGGTGTCAGGATACGACGACGACCTGTGGGATTACCTCACCCCGGATCACCAATGGGAGCGAATCGACGAGGGTGTAAACGCGTGGCTCGTCGACTTGGATCAGTCTCCAGGCAGCGGATCGCGTAGGCAGTTTATCGGCATGGTTGGAAGCGAGCCCGACAACATCATGCCCGATTCCGCGTTCACTGTGGATGGCGTTGGCGGATGGTATAACACGCGCGTTCCTACCCGCCGGTTGGCCACGCCGGATGGCGGGTGGACCGAATACGGCGAAGCCCGGAACCGCGCCTATGCGTCGATAAGTGGGGCTGTCACAGCGGCGCAGACGCACATCAACCTGTCGAGCGTTGGCGGCTTTGGAAACGTGACAGCAGGCGACGTGATGGTGTTGATGGACGGCACGGGCGCATCGGGCCCCCCCATCCCCCGTGAAGCATGCTACCTGTCGGGGATCAATACAGACGGCGCTAACGCGTCATCCGTGGACGTGCGGCGGGGCTACGGGTTCACGTCAGCGACAAGCCATATCGACCGGCAGACAGCATGGTTCAGCAAGAACGGGATCTCCGATCCCTATACCAAAGCGTCGGCATACGAACAGCAACTCGGCTTCGTGTTCGGGTATATGTCGGCATATCGCGGCATCGTGATGCCCATGGTTCCTTACACGCTGCAAGACGACCATTACCTGTTCTATTGGACACGAGGATCGGGCGGCACTGCGTCCCGGTCGTGGTTGTTTCAGCATGACGAATTCTGGCGCAACATCGGCGCGGAGAACAGCAGCTTCAACGACTACGGCGACTCGTACAAATTCGACAGCGCGATCCTTGGCACCGGTGACGAAAATTGCGAGCCTCACTGGCAACTCGCCGGGACTTACTTCAGGACGTCGGGCCAATCAGCCACGTCGGGGCACGGCCCCCACACCGGCAGCGGGTGGAACAGCGAGGCGTGGGACGTTTACGCCCGTGTGCCTGGGATCAAGAACCCCAACAACGGCATCTATTCAGCCGCACCCGGCATCGCGCGCTACCTCGCCACCAATTCGCGGTGGGCGTGTGGGATCACGAGCGCCTTCCACGTCTCGGCGATGTCGAATTGGAACGCGGGCGGATGGTTCGACGAGTTCGCGGGGCTAACGTACCCGTTCCGCATCGCAGGCAACGTGCCAGCGTTCGACAACACCGAGGAACCGCCGAAGCTCGCAGACGTGATCGCCGAACTATGCGACATCACCAACTCGGATCTCTTCTATCGCGGAGGCCAGTGGTATCCGAAGCGCCGCACGGTCGCCGCGACTTCGACGGCAACGATCACACGGTCGGACGTGATCGGGCACATCGAGATGAGCCGCGGATCTCGGCATAAGGATTACATCAACGAACTAGTAGCCGAGACGGCGCAAAGCGTTCTTTCCGAACCTGGAACTAAGGCGACGGACGTCCCGGCCCCCGTGCCATATAAGTCGGTGCTCCAGGACGACGACGAGATCAACAACCTCGGCGGATACATCGACGGCAAGGTGTCGTTGACGATCTCGCGGAAGTGGTGGCGCTTTGACCTGTCGGCCGACTGGAAGATCAGCAACACGAAACGGCAACAACGTCACCTGCAGTGGTGGCGTGCTGCGCATGCAAAGCAACTCGATCACAGGGCGCAAGCGCAGGTGTGGACCGTCACGAAACTACCAGCCCGATACCTGTGGCTCGAACAGGGCGACACCATCGAATTTGACGACGTGCCGGGAATAACTACACGCAAGGGACAGATCCGGGACATCCGGATCACGGGTGGCCAGGATCAGCCGGTTACGCTCAAGGTGAGATCATGGCACATCAACTTCTAGGGCGGCAGCGATGACGAACCTCAAGAATGTAGACGCGAATCTACTCACGCCGAGCGGTGTGCCCTACGGCGTCAAGCACGTGGGAAACAAACCGCGCGTCAACGCGATGCCGTACATGTGGGACATCGCCGAGGGCAACATCGCGAACCACTGGATCGCGCGGACGTTCGGCCACAACAGCAACGTCGGCACGTCGCTTGAGACGGTCGCGCACGCAGGCGGGCTGCTGAACAGGCTAGCAGCGGCCCAAGCGGTGATCGTCAGCTGCGAGAGTGCCGCGGACTCTGCGGGATCGGCGGGCGCTCAGTCGATCATGCTGTCGTACCTCAACGCGAGCTACAGCCCGAAGACCACCGAGGTACCGACGGCGGGCGGCAGTTACGTGATCACGACGGCCACGGATATCTTCCGGATCAACGGAGCGCGTGTGTCAGCGGTCGGCGCGGACAGGCAGAACGCTGGCGAGATCACGATCGCATCGGCGGCGGGTGGCAACATCATCGGCACGATCGCAGAGGGCGAGGGCGTGGATCACACGGCGGCGTGGACGGTTCCCGCCGGGACCACCCTCTACATCACCGCGTTCACTGGCAGCGAGGACAGCAGCAAGGGCACCGAAATCTCTTTCTACATGCGGACGGAAACCGGCCCGTGGCTCTCGCAGCTCGAGGGCAATCTGATCGACACGTTCGTGTGGTTCAACCCGTCGGCGCCATTCGTGATCCCAGCGAAAACCGAAATCGAGATCCGTGCGAAATCCAACCTCGGCGGCGCAGACGTCACAGCCGGTTTCGAAGGATGGTTCGAGGAGTAAGTCATGGCTAACGGTCCTTGGGGTTTCAAGCGTACGGGCGGACGGTTCGATCTGCAGATGGGCCCGCGCATCACCGAAGCGTCAGCGGGCGATAGCGCCACGTGGGCGCAGTTGCTGAGCACAGCATCGTCGGTCGCCTTCGCCACGTCAGCAGCGCACGCTGGTAGCGCGACGTTCGCGGATTCGGCGGCATACGCTGCTAGCGCCGGATACGCGGCAAGCGCTGGGCACGCTGGATCGGCAACTTTCGCGGATTCGGCGGCGTCAGCGGGCTACGCGGTGTCGGCCTCTTACGCTGAGTCGGCTGCCTATGCTGCTTCTGCCGCCTATGCCGCGAGCGCTGGATACGCTGCGAGTGCTGCCTACGCTGCTAGCGCCGGATACGCGGCAAGCGCAGGCCATGCCAACAGCGCCACCGCTGCGACGTCGGCGGCAAAGGCGAACACCGCCAGCGCCATCGACGACGGGGTGGCGAGTGCGACGGGCGCGGAGATCGTGTCGGCTGTCGACTTGATCAACAGCCACGTGCACGCGCGGTTGCGGATGCGGTCGCTTGGCCCGCTCGCGGTGAATGTCAAGGCTCCCACGTCGGCGCAGTGGCTGATCTTCAACCCAGCGAGCAATCTGCAGGTGAGTTTCCCTGCTGCGAGTTCGGTGCCGGGTACCGAGTGGGACATCACAACGATCGGCGTCTCCGAACTGTCGTGCATCGCGGGTAGCGGCGACTTCATCGGGGTTGCTGGTGCGGGCGGGTTCGTGTCGTCGGTGGTGCTGTCGTCGCCGCTGGAATCGGTCACGATCCGCGCGTTCGGCTCCAATGCCCTGATCGTGATGTAGGAGGATGCGATGACTTCGCTCTATATCAACCCGAACACGTACGCCATCGCGGCGCGGGACTTCGCCACCGCGGCGGGCCACAACTTCATCTCAGGCGGCGCGCGCAACGGGTGGGCTGCTGCTGATTTCCAATCCGGTGACACGTGCTCCGTGGACGCCAGCGGGCAGCTCACCATCGACGCCGACGGCGCCAACGGGCTGCAGATCCGATACATCGCAAAGACGTTCCGGCTGCCCGGCCCGCCCGGATCGATGAACGGCATTCGGTGGTGGGCAAACGTCGACTTTACGAGCACCGTGGCGACAGTGACGGAAACCGAATTCCGCCCAAAGCTAGGTGACTCAAGCGGCGACCGGATCGATCTCGAGGTTCACTACGCGGGCGCGCAGCAGTACCGAATCCAGCGAGACATCGGGACCGACGGCGGCTCGACGACCAGCGGCGCGACTGCGAAGGCGTGGCCCGGTGACAACAACTCGATCGTGAGCATGTGGTGGAAGCCCAACGCGATCTACGGCGGCGTGGGGATCGGTGGCGAGGCGGAGACGTTGCAGGGGTGGAACGCGCTACTGCGCACGTGGCGCGGCACGGACCACACGATCACCGTCACGCTGTACTTTGCCCCGTCGAACAACACGCAACGGATCAAGGCAGTCTTCAAGGACATGATCCTTGACTGCACCTAGGAGGGACACATGATCGCCATCACGAACGACGCAGGCACGGTACAGCACGTCTACCACGCGGCGTGTCTGTCGCAGCAAGTCGGCGAACGCGTGCTCGTCATCGGCACGCACGGCACGGCGAATCACCACGCGAGCGAGTGTCACGACGTCACCGACGCCAACGGAGCGGAGATCGTGGGCGGCCCGCTGCCCGTGGTCGTAGGCGGCGCCGTGGTCGAGGGAGACGCCCCGGACAACTGGGGTGCGATGCTCGCCATGGATGCCAAGCGCGAAGCACAGCGCCAGATCGCCACCATGGACGAAGACGACGCGACGACGGCCGAGTGGGAAGCGCTGTGCGAGATCGCCTGCGTCGACATCGGCAAGGGGCGCAAGGCCGCGAAGGTCAAGACCGCGAAGGCGGCAGCGGCGCGGACGATGGGCGGCATGCTGTGATCGCCGTCGTCATCGGCCACCGCCTGTCATCGCAGGGCGCAGTCAACGCCCGCGGCGTGACCGAGTATGTCTTCAACGGCACGCTAGCCGCCGACGTACACGCCGCCCTCATGGTCTACGGGATCGAGTCCCGCGTGGTCGAGCGCCCGAACCACCGCGGCGGCTACAGCGAGCAGGCTGCCAACTTGAACGCCATGGGCGTTGATGCCGTGGTCGAACTCCACTTCAACAGCGCAAGCGCCCCCGCGGCCACCGGCACCGAGACGCTATGCCACCCCCGAAGCTCGCACGGCCACGCGCTCGCCACGGCGATCCAGCGCTCCATGTGCGCGGTGCTCGGCTTGCGTGACCGCGGCGTCAAGGCAACGGAAACCAACGGCGCAGGCGTGGAACTCAAGACGCTCACGCGAACGCACGCACCAGCGGTCATCGTCGAAAGCTACTTCGGATCCAACGCCACCGACACCGAGCGGGCTACGCTCGCCATGGGAAGCGGCTCACTCGGCAAGGCCATCGCCGAGGGGATCGCAGACTGGGAAGGCCCCCGATGATGAACTTGGATACGATCCCGAAAAAGTGGCTGCTGCTCGCGGCTGTCTTCCTTCTGGCTGGATCTGTGTGCCTGCTGTCGACGGTGGGCGCATGCAAGAAAGCGGCGCCCGTGGTCGACGAGCCCGAACCAGTGACCGCGGGAGATGACGACAGCGCAGGAGACGACGACAGCGCGGACTGACGCGCAACTAGGAGGGACACATGCAACCATCGAGAACGGCCACCATCGCAGCCGCAGGGCTGGCGGTGCTCGGCTTCTTCGGCCTGTGGCTGATGATCCTACTCACCCGCGAGGTATGGACCGGCGGCGCCAACGTGGGCGATCTCGCCGGCCTGCTGATGATCGTGCTCGGCGCCTTCGGTGGCGTGAGTGGGATCGGCTCTGCGGCGGTGGGCGCGAGGCATCTGCCGGGCGCGAGTTACACCAACGGCGGCGGTGCGCCGTGACCGAGGCGACCTCCCCATGGTGGGCCCGCTACACGTGGGCGATCGTCGCGTTCATCGGCGGCATCGGCATGGCGGCGGCTACCCTGCTCATGTGGCGTCAGCGCAAGCCAGCGCCCGTTGTGGCGCCGCGGCAGTCCCGTGAGCGTCAACGGGTCGACGAGGTAGACGAGGCGCTACATGCGGCGGATGCTGCGCTCTCAGAAGCCTTCGACGATCCAGACCGCGAGGAGCGTCTGCGCCGGTTGGCTGAGTTGATCGACGCAAGAGGAACGGAGCCGGGGCGATGAGATGGCTTGCCGTGCTCACCCCCCTCCTGAGCATGCTCGCCTGTGCTCACGCCCCGGCCCTTTACTCCCCCGATCCGCTGCCGGCCCTCGAGCACCCGGACTTGCCCGCGCTGCCTGAACCCCAGCCCGACGAGTGCGCTGCGACAGTCCCTGTCGTGCCCGGTGTACGGCTGTCCATCGTCGATGACGAGGGCTGCGCCACGTGTTACGGCATGGTGCTCCCCGCGTGGCGGGTCTTCGATCTCGTGCGTGACGAGGAGCTCGAGCTCTACTACCGCGAGCGGCTGGTCATCGAGCGCGACGAACGGGTGGCGGATCGCATGCACGCGGACTCCGCGGTGAGGGAGTGGGAAGCTGCATGGAAGCGTGAACGCAGGCAGTCCGATCTAATGCGCGTGGGACTGCCGGTCGCCGGGGCTGCGGCATTCGCAGTCGGCCTCGTGATCGGGATCGTGGTGGGAGGTGCAGCGCCGTGAGCACGTGGACGATCCCCAACGACGACGACACTGAGTCGATCCTCGACAGCTATCACGAATACGTGAGCGCCGAGGTGCGGCAGATGAAGGCAGCAAGGAAGACCCGGAATGCCGACCGACGACTACGACGACGACCCACTCGACAGCGGGCCGGGACCGGAAGCGGAAGCGGAGCGCAAGCGGCGCAGGAACTCGGGGCTACTCAAGATCCTGCGACAGAGCGTGCAGTATCAAGCCGAGATGAAGGCCGACGTGCGGGAGATGCGGCGGTGCGTGGACTCCATGAGCGGGGAAGTGGACGCGCTGACGAAGGCGACGGAGAGCTACAAGCGGACGTTGGACTCGATGCGGGACTCCTGTGCGGTGGCGAGCATGCCAGTGGAGACGCCGACGCCTACACCATCGGAGCCAGTGGCGAAGACGGTTACGGCACAGGTTGCTCTGTTGGTGGCGAAGCAGCTCCCGTGGGCGGCGTTGCTGGCGGTCGCTTGCGTCGGCGGGCTGCTGCTGTACGGCAAGATCTCCGGTCACCTCTGAGCGATACGCAGGGGATCGCGGTGCTGCTGATCGTGATCGGGTTCGTGCTGTTCGTTGGGTGGGTGATCTAGGGCTTCAATGCGGCGGCATCGCGAACAGCGCAGCAATCGGAACAGCGGTACAGCTCCCCGCCGCTCCAGTTGTACCCACCGTCAGCGGGGATCGACTGTCCGCAGTCTCGGCAGTTGGCGATGATGTTGTCGTGCTGCGCCTCCAACTCCCGCACCCGCTCCCGCAGCGCGCGGATCTCGGCATCCCTGCGATCGATGGCCGCCACGTGGACCATCTGCGCGAGCACACCGCTTCGCAGCTCCCCGCCTTTGCTCCATCCGTCGTCCATCACGGCCTCACCCCTTTCCTTCGTCACCTTGGTAAGCCGACTGAACCCCGCCCCGGGCCGTCGTCCCGCGGTCCTCTTTCGGTCACGCTCTCGGCGCGCCCGCTCCTCGCCGTGCGCCTCGAAGTCGGCGGCCTCGTCGGGCGTGAGCTGGTCGGTGAATGGCTTGGTGGTCATGGCGTGGGCTCCTCTCGCGGCCAGCCGAGCAGCAGCGCGGCCTCGCAGTCGGGGGCGTGGGCCATGTCTGCGATGCATTGCTAGTCATCGGTCACCTCGAGATGAAAACCGGCCCCCCTCGCCCGCGCGGAATTGCGCGTTGCACCTGAGCCGTTCCAGGTGAGCGAGGGGGACCGAGTCGACAATGAAGCGCTGCCAACACTGCCGACATTTCGATGGGTTGGGCGGCAATCTCCAGCCCGATCCGCCACAGGCCGGGGCTCGGGTTGCACGTCGACCGCCGAAGCGGTGAGACTCCCATGGAGTTACCCGCCCATTCCAGGCCGCTTTGCGGTGGCAGCCGTCGTCCGAGCGACGGGCCAGTGTGGCACGGCCTGGAGTAGAGGGAGCCCCGGTCCGTGGGCGCGTAGGGGGGGATGAGGGGGGAAGCCTCACGGGCCGGGGCAAAGTTGGTCATTGGAACAGCACCTCTTGGGCAGGATCGACAGGCGCGGGCATGTCCCCCCGATTCGCGATCCGAGTGCGTGCCATCTCGGCATACTCGTGGTTCAACTCGATCCCGATGTAGTCGCGGCCGTTCTCGCGGGCGACTAGGCCGACGGTGCCAGCGCCCATGAACGGGTCCAGCACGACACCGCCAAGGGGGCAGCCCGCGAGGATGCACGGCACGACGAGTGCCGGTGGAAATGTGGCGAAGTGGGCTCCCGGAAACGGCTGCGTGGCGATGGTCCAGACGGTGCGGCGGTTGCGGCCGGCGGGGTGTTGATCAAGAGCCACAGAAGGAACGTCATCGCCTCGCGGCTGGCACTCTCCGCACTGGCGCATCCCCTTCGTCGTGCCGCTTTTCTTGTCCTTGAATCCATACGCGTACCGGCTTGCGCTTGCTGGATCGGCTGTCTCCCTCACAGCATCCGCGTCGTAAAAGTACCGACTCCGCTTCGTCAGCAGGAACAGGTACTCGTGCGCCTTCGTCGGCCTGTCCGTCACCGACTCGGGCATCGGATTCGGCTTTGAATTGTGAGTCAGCACGCCCGACGCCAGCGCGAACAGCGGCGCGTGAGAAGGACCAGGGCTGGCCCCTATCTCAGTCTGGTACTGCGGCAAAGGCACATCGTCGGCAACCGTGACGTCCCACAGCTTCCGAGCCTTGCTGTGCCCGATCCTCACGATCTCGCCGCCGTCCGATTCGTTGTGGTGACCCGTTCGCCGCAGACGAACATGCCCGCGGTAGGACGGGAACCTGCGCCCGTCCATCGTCGAGTGCGTCGGCACAATCCGGAGCGGCCAACCCAGCCGGGCAGCCATCGTCCGCAGGTCATTCGCTAGGTGCGTGTTTCGCGTGAACCCGAGCACCCATCTATCGGCGTCTTCGCGGTAGTGCCCATCTCCCGATAGGTAGCCGTCAAACAGCGCACGCAAGAACGCGTTTGAGCGCTGCCAGCACGCGGCGGTGAGGTGCTTATCCTTCGCCGTCTTGCCTGCGATGTAGCGGTCTATCACAGCGCCGAGCAGCGGGCCGCGTAGGACGATCGAGTCCCCGTTGCCTTTGCCATGGTAGACGCCGTGGGAGCCGTCCAGTGCGTCAACAACGGGCAGCAGACGGGCGAGCCGCGCATCTGTCTCGTTTCGATGCCCTGCCAACTGCAGCACGCCCGATCCGCTGCGGCTACCTTCTGCGAGATACAACCCGACGAGATAGCCGATCTGATCGTCGGGCAGCCACGCTGGCGACCTCGGGGCGTCGGGCTCGGGAAGCTTGCACGATTGAACGACGTCGCCGACGCGCAGGTCGGCAGCGATGACGACGCCGCGTTGCGTCGGCCACTTGTGCGAAGGCGTGCAGCCGATCCGCTCACCGCTTCGCAGCACGACCTCGATGGGACGATCGGATGATGTCGACTGCGTCCACGCGAGCACCTGCGTCCACCGCTCGCCGTTCCACAACTGCACGGTCGACGGGTCAAGGCGCACGAGATCCTTTAGCATGTGCGGGCCGTCGCCTTTTTGCGTGCGGGCGTACATGCGTGTGCCACCGGAGAGGCACCAGATGATGTCGGAGCGCAGGTACCAGCCGTCGGCTTGGAGCGCGAAGGCAACGCGCCACGGGATGCCGACGAGATCCTTGGGTTTGAGGCCGGTGGGCAGTTTACGTTGTCTACCATCCCCTAGCGCGTCTAGGTACGCACTGCGCCCGCTTTTTCCTAGCCGGTAGGAACCGTCTATCCCATGGCCTAACGTAGACTTGCCACTCGGGGGCGATCCCGTTCCGCCCGCAGCGTAACTATCCCCCAGATTCAGCCACAGCGTGCCATCATCCCGCAGCACCCGCCGCACCTCGCGGAACGCCTCGACCATGCGGGCCACGTACTCGTCGGGCGTAGCCTCGAGGCCGAGTTGCCCGGAGTCGCCGTAATCACGAAGGCCCCAGTAAGGTGGGCTCGTCACGCAGCAGTGCACGGACTCGTCGGGCAGCGTCCGCAGGACTTCGAGACAGTCGCCGACGAGGATCTTGTTCCGGGGGAGATTCATCCCACCTCCACCCGCGTCCCGATGGCGTGAACGCTGGCATAGATCCTCAGCGACTGACCGGCGTTGATCACGTCCACCACGCCGCCGTGCTTCGTCCACCGCTGCTCACGACACTCGAGGCCGCTGCGCTTGATCATCGTCGTCTCAGACGTGGCGACCAGCTCGCCGTCGATGCGGACCTGGGTACCCTCGGCGACTTGCCACGGGCGAAGGTCGAGCATCTGGAGCGAGCGCCCGCCGTGGATGCGGAACTGGTTGTGCGGCCACAGGGGCGGTCCTTGGACGGTGTAGATGGTGGTGGTCATCGGGCCATCTCCCACCCCGTATCGATACGCCGCCTTACCTCGTCGGATGACGTCGGCTTGACGATGCTCATACCGATGGGACAGAACCGCGCCATGAACGTGTGATCGCGGCACTGCTGCGGGCGCGAGTCGTAGACGCCGCACAGCGTGAACCCGTCGCGCTCGACGATGTGAGGGCACGGCCCGTCTGACAGCGGAGAGAACCGGCGACAGCAGTCCCCGCAGTGGAGGCAGTACATCACCCACCCCCCGCCATCCGCCGACACCGCCGGCCGCACTCCACCGCCTCGCGCAGCACAGCCGCCGTGTGAGCGCGTTGCACGTCCCGGGCTACCCTCGACCGCTGCGCCCAGTCGATCAGCTTGTGGAGGCCGTACAGGCAGCACGGCGTGAGGATGAGTAGGGCGGTGGCTTGGGGGATGGTCACAATCTCACCTCCACGCCTCGCCACCGATCCCCCTGTGCATGTCCAGAGGACAGGGGACCGGCGCGAGTCGAGACACCGCGCTAGGCGGTGGGGTCGCTGTTTCGTGTGGAGTAGACATGCACGAGAGGAAGCATACCGCGGGGAGTCGGCGGGTGTCCAGGATCTCTACGCTTCTGCTGATACCGCGCGCGAGGGTCACCTCCCCCTCCTCACCACCTCGACGCGTGGCACGTGCTTCATCCACCCCTTCCACTGGGGCTCGAGCAACTCGCCGTCGCGGGGCTTCACCCGTTGTCGCTTGCGCTGCTTCTCCTGCTCGGCTACCAACTCGGCGCGCTGGGCTTCGATGTCGGCTGCGGTGGTGGGGTGGCGGGTCATTTCGTCCTCCATTTTCGTCTCGCGCAGCCCCCTCTTTTCAATTCCACCATCAGGCAATCACGATCCCGTAACGATTCCATGCGGTGCGCCGATCGTCACGGCCTGCGTGTTGGGTGTCGGCGAACGTGTGCCCTGTTGACGCGGTGCCTTCGGATAGGTACGCTGAGGACGTCGATTCGCCTTCCGCCGTCACGAGCTATCCCCGGGTTCCAGCCCGAGGCTCCTGGCGGCGGAATCGATCATGGCCCCTCACCTTCCCCACTGTCAAGAGCCGATCCCACCGTGGCCTATCTGGCTATGCTCCGCCTCCACCCACGCCGCGCAATTCACCACTTGCATCCCTCGCAACCTTGTGCCATCGTGGCCATGGAGGTTTGCATGAGCAAGAACGACAAGAGATCGCCCGAGAGTGACGCCCTTTGCCAAGCCCTCGGCCGAGCCGTCGCGCGGTTGCGTGAGTCCGCTGGATACGAGAATCGGGAGCGCTTCGCATCTGCGTCAGGCGTGCCCGCCGCAACGCTTTCACGGGTCGAGCGAGGGGAGTCATGGCCATCCGCACGCACGCTATCGGCCATCATCTCGCACACGAGGCCCGGGTCGCTTCCGGGGGATGCTCTCGCTGCGGCTCTGAAACCGCAGTGATTCCGCGGTGCTGCAACTTTTCTTGCAAGCGGTGCGTTTTTTCTCTTGCAAACCGTGCAAGGGATGGTAGACTCCACTCATGAACGACGCAGCAACCACGGAGCACGACATGAGAGACGCAACGCAGGCGACCATCGAGCACACCGACGACATCCGCGAATACCTCGACATCATCCGCGCCGAGTTGGACAAGATGAACGACGAAACCGACTCGCCGTCATGGTCCCACGTCGGCTCGCTCGCTCACATGTCCCACGAGCTGCGCGAGATCGTGGCGTTCGTCCGCAACGAGGAAAGGTAGAGACATGCCCACCGCCGCCACCATCCCATCCCAAGACCTCGCCCGCATGATCCTCGGCGAGATGACCGACGACGACCGCCGCGACTACACCCGCGAGGCGTGGGCCATCGGCGTCCAGAATCAGATCGACTACTCCGATGCGCCGTACCGCGATGTGACCGCGGCCGACGTGCTCGACCACCTCGACGCGATGATCGAGGCCACCCGATGAACAACGCAGCCACCACGGAGCGAGACATGAACCTCATCGACGCCGTCACCGAGTCCATCACCGCTCGCGCGCTCCCCTTCCCCGTACACGCTTCCATGGGCGCTGGCGAATTCATCACCCTCACCGTCCGCGTTCGATGCGCCGGGCGTGAAAGCGCCGAGTCCGTGTCCTTCCCCACCCCCATCGATCCGGTCCTCCTCGACGGCCTCAACTCCGCTATGGACCGCATGATCACCAAGGGCAACCTCGCGCAGCACATGGGGATGGAGGTCTTCTAGTGGGGGCCGCTGCCTACTACCGCGGGAACGCTGTGATCACGGCGCAGATCAACCGTGACCTCGGCATCCCCGAGCCGAACTACAAGCCGACGCCGAGACCCGCGGACTGGGGCAGCAAGGTCCGCGCGAAGGCCGACAAGCGAGCGGCTGGGATACTGCACTACTGGACGGTCCTGCAGGGCCGTGAGGCGCCAACCATGGAAGACCTCGCCGACATGATCCAGCAGGGGATCGGCTGCGGACGATCCACAGCTGAAGACGCAGCACAGCAGGCGCTAGCCGACAAGAAAGGCCACCCGATGACCATCACCGTCACCATCGCAACGCAGACGCACCCCAAGGGCGGGCACTGGTACACCATCACCGACGACGGGCCCACGGGTGTCGGATTCATGGAAACCAGCGCGATCGGATCGGACCTCGCACACGACGATGCCGCGGACAGGGCGCGGGCGCTGCGTGACGAGGGACACACCGTCCGGATCGTCGAGGCCACCCGATGACCACCCCCTCCCAAGACCTCGCCCGCATGATCATCAACGAGATGACCGACGACGACCGCCGCGACTACACCCGCGAGGCGTGGGCCATCGGCGTCCAGAATCAGATCGACTACTCCGATGCGCCGTACTGCGATGTGACCGCGGCCGACGTGCTCGACCACCTCGACGCGATGATCGGGGCGACGCGATGATCGAATGCAACTGCAGTTGTACCGACTACGACGTCCCCGAGGTCTTCCGCGAGGAGTGGCGGCGGGCGGCGAAGCAGCACACCTGCTGTGAGTGCCACGACCCCATCGAGGTAGGCGAGGAGCACGAATACGCCACCGGATGCTGGGAGGGCACCTGGGACACGTTCAGGACGTGCCAGGGCTGCCTCAACATGCGCGGCCGCTTCTGCCCGGACGGGTGGCTGTATGGCCAGCTCGGCGAGGCGGTGTACGAGTGCACGGGCATCGACCCCTACACGATCCCGACGCAGGATGACATCGACGAGGAGGAGGACCGATGAACAACCCCGCCGAGCTCCCCCTCTACGCCGACCGGCTGTGGCAGCACGCCACCCGCTGCGAGTGCGGCTCCCAGATGAACGCGCATCCCGACGGGCCCGACGCCTGCGGGTGCGTGGTGTGTCGGGAGTGCGGGGGCGACCTCGAAGGCGACGGGGCGGGGGCTTGCTGCTGCGATGACGAACCCATGCACGGACAGGACCACGAGGAGGATTGATCATGCCACGCCGTACAGATCACATCATCGACCCGCCGCAGCCCCGGCCACACGTCGAGCGCGACCCCGACCCGCGGGAGCCGCAGGACGAATACCCGGATGACGACCTCGACGGGCCGCCGGATGCGTGGTTGCCCGACGGATGGTGGCACGACGACAAGCCCTGACGCAGGCGCGTGATAGATAGAAACCAACGGCGTAGACGCCGAGTAGGAGGGACCATGCGAGAGTTGACGAACGACGAAGTGGCCGAGTTGCGCGAGATGGGCGACCGGCTCGCCGAGATCATGACCGACGCTGGCTATCTACACATCGAGGTGAGCCATCACGCCCCCATTCCGGCAGTGCCGGCCGGGTGGACATCGATCAGCGTGGCGACGACGGAACACCCCGCCAACGCGTGCAGCGAGAGCAGCAAGGATTACAGCGTCTTCGCGGGGTGGGAGTCCTGCGGCGTGAAGTACCTGCACGCAGAGCGCAGCCGATGACCGCCCGCGCCGCCGCCCTGCTGCTGCTGCTCGCCATCACCGCGGGCATCGCGTGGCATCTGTCCTACGTCCGCCCGCATGACAAGCGCTTGCACGAGATCGCCGAGTGCATGGGTGCCGATCAGTCCCGCGAGCG
>Ga0257118_1001297_pt1 | contig 15355 bp, 5 predicted proteins | sample SI112_150mmetaG_FD_190156 | JGI IMG/M metagenome (GOLD analysis project Ga0257118, IMG submission 190156) | Marine microbial communities from Saanich Inlet, British Columbia, Canada - SI112_150m | ecosystem: Environmental > Aquatic > Marine > Inlet | place: Canada: British Columbia | collected...
GGGACAAATTGGTAGAACTGCTGGTACAACAACAGAACAATCATCCTCATATAACCAAGCTACTAAAGAATTGGTTGTTGAAGGTAAAGTTTACCGTGAACAAGCTGACGGTTCTTGGGAAGAAAAGAATGATTGTACATTTTTATGGGATTGGTGTAAAGATAAAAAAGTTGATTCAGAAACTGCAGATAAACTTAAGACTGCTAAAGAAAAAGCATTATCTACTACAACCACCCCATCTATTCCCGGGGGGGCAGCACCGTTTTCTCCACCTTTAGAATTAAATGTTCCAGTAGGAAATAAACAAATGACTTTTAAACAGGCACAAATGACTGCTGCTGATCAACAAGCATGTCCCAGTTGTAAAATAAAGTATTATGATGAGACTTCTGGAACAACAATTTATTTGGATGAAACTGGAAAAAGTGTTGCATTTAAAGAGAAAGACGATACTACAATTACAAATAGTCCGGGTGCAACAGTTGGTCCTGCTGTAGCTACTGCTCTTGTTCAACAACAAGCAGATTATGATCAACAACCATTAACATTAACTCCACAAGAACAACTTAAAGCGATTGAAGCGGAAGTTGGTCAAGTTCAACAAGCATTAGCTGACGGTCGTTTAACTAACGGCGGTGCTGGTGATCAAATGGCAGCATTAGCTGCAAAAGCTCAAGCTGTTGCTGGTAAGATGGTTGTTGCTCAACCAAGTGAAGAAATATTAAATTCTGCTTCTGTCGGTTCTACAATTACTGTTGACGAACAAACTTTAACAAAAAAAGAAGTTGAAGTTGATGGTCAGAAAGTTACTAAATGGGTAGATGGAACTGGTAAGGAAGTTACAGATTTGGAAGGTGCAACAAACCTTCGTGATAAAGAAGCTAAAAAAGTTTTGGAGCAAGCTAATAAAATTACTGAAGATGCTGATACTGTCAAATGGCAGGGTGATTGGTTACAAGACATGATTGGAGATGACTTTTATGGTATTGCAGTGCAGGGCGATTGGGCTGGTGGTGATATTGTTGGCGGACTTTCTGGTTTGATGGGGCAAGTTAGCAAATACCGGGCATTATCAAACTTAATCATGCCAGAGACTACTGCTGCCTGGATGGAAGTTGCTAACAATGAGGTTTTAACAAAGTGGGCAGACCTGCCCGGAACAGTAACGACTGCTTTATGTAACATGGATGAACGGATGCGTTATAGTGCGCCAGGAAAATCTACCACTTTTGTAAAGACTCTTACCGGAACTTACCAATTTGTTGGTAGTATTCAAGCGGAAAGGACTTATTATGAAGAATATATTTTGTGTGAAGTTTCTGAGGATGAAGAAGATGAAGGCGAATTAGTTTGTCGTGAAGATGGATTAATTTGTATTGATGATCAATATTGTTACCTTGATGAAGATGAAAATGGTAAACCTGATAAAAATCCTGATCCTTTTGAAGAAGATTATGAACCAGCAAAAGGTTACTTTTACAAAATCACTTGGGCAGTTACTGCTCCGCAAGATGAAAAAAATACACCTTATGTTAATGAAGATGGGACTGCTGTTAAGTTTAATGTTGAGCTTGTCAGTTCTAGTGGTGAAACTAAATGGATCTTCAAACGTCCAGGCGGTTATGGGACGAGCGTTTTAGAACTTAATAATGGCGCTCAGGACTCAGGTGTTATCGTCAGGTTCCTTAAAGAGGATTATCAAGAAGTTTGTATCAGATTTGATGATGATTTTTATGTTAAGGATATGGCAGGCGATGATGTTAAAAACATCTGTGCAGAATTCATTCAGAGTAGTGGTGGTTATGTAGACTATTCAGACTCTGATAAAACACCTTCAGTACCTTCAACATCTAACAATGTTCAAACTGATATATAAAAACATTTAAAAGGAGAAAATGATTACTATAACAAAGATGTATAAAAAAGGCGTGATTTTGGTAATGTTTTTAATAGTTTTAAGTAGTTTAAGTTTAGCTTTTGGTCCTGGTAATGAACCCGAGCCAATAGGAATGAAGACTAAGGGAGTAAGCAAAGTAACACATGGTGGCTCAATAACTGATGACCATTTGCCTTCCTGTTCTTCTGTGAATGGAAAAAGTGGCTATTGTGTCCATAGTGGTTACGTTCTATGGGGGAGTAATGGTAATTTTGATGATGATTTTCGTACTGTTTCTTATGATACGAGTGATAATGAGGGTTTAATCGTAGGTAAAAAGGAATATGATGAAGCAAGTTATGCATACAGTGAAAAAAATTCCAATGTGAAGTACGACTTTTGGAAATGGTGGAGTAAAAATACAGATTGTAAGGATTATGGGGGATGTAATAAAGAGACATGGGAAACTCATCAAACTTGGGTAGGTAGTTTTGGAGAAATGTCACTTGCTGAACAAACCAAGTTGGAAAGTAATTTTGGCACTTTAGAATCCGCTAAAACCTATTTTGAAAATCCTGCATTTGAAGGTGTAAGTAAACCTAAAATCATAGATGTTGTTAATAAAGAGGATAGTACCGAAAAAGCAAAAAATATTTTTGAGGATTATCAGGCTCAAAAAGAGAAAGGCGTTCAAGATGTTGACAATTATCTTGAATTAACTCAAAAAACTAATAATGTTGATGGTTGGATTGAAACATATAATGAACTTAAATCCATTAAAACAAAAAGTGGTAACCAATTTTTTACAGAAGAGAAACTTCTTTCTTCTATAGGCGATTTTGGCACACCTGAAAATGCACAAAAGTTATTGTCTCATGATGATATTGCTAATTATGACTTTGCTAAAGAAGCATATGATGCTTCTGGAAATAATGCAGATCTTGTTTTGGCAGTTTTAGAACATGACTTAGGTAATTCTGAGAATCTTATTTCAATTCTTGAAACAAAAGGTACCGAAGGTTCTACCACTCAGCAAGAAACTTATAATCAAGCTATGGAAAAGTGTGGGGATAAATGTACAGGAACTTCTGCTGTTGCTGAAACATCTGTTGCTGGAGAAACTTCTGAAGAAGCTGAGGTTGAAAAAGAAGAAACTTGGCCAGAAATTGAAGTTGTTGTTTCATCTATTAAATGGGAAGATCTTGATGAAGATGAGAGAAATAAATATTTGGGAGAATTAAATGAGGCGGGTTATTGTCAATTAGATTCTTGTGATTCAGCTGATATCTCTTCATTATATGATCAAACTGGTCAATCAAACATTGCTATATCTTATTTGGTTCTGTCTGGCGGAGATCCGTCATTGGCTACTTTATTAGCTCAAGAAACAGGAAATAATATTGACAATGCTCAACAATTTATGGATTTAGCAGGACAAGATGCTGTTTATGCAATTGAACTTGCAGACAGGTCATTTGGTTCTACTGGATTGGGTACTTGGTTAGCTACTTATGATATTGTTGAGAAAGGTTTAACTGATACTTGGAAAATTGAAGGTGGTAAATTAATTTGTATTAAAGAAGGCGGTTGTGGTGAATATGCTCCAAATAAGGGGGATGTGTTTCAACAACCCGAAAAACCTAAAAGCAAACCTTCTGCTTATAAAAAAGCAACATTAACAAAAGCAAACATCCCTAAAAATGCAAAAACAGGTACAGCATTGTTTGGTACTGGTGCTGCTTGTAAAGATTGTCAGTATTGGAAACAAGACGGAAAATATTATAGATACGATCCAAAAACTGGTGAGATTGTTGAAATTACAAGTGACATTAGTGGTTATGACACTTTAACAAAATCTGATCTTCCTGAAGCCAAAACAGAAATTAAAAAAGATGCTAAAGCAAAACCTAATCAACCAACTCCGCACGAATTAGAAGTAAAAGCAAAAGTTCAAGATGTTTTAAAAGATTTACAAGCACGTAAAATAACTCACACTCAAGCTTCTGAAATGATTGCAGCTATTGCAAAGGAAGAAGAAGAGTACCTTAAAACTAAATCTGTGCCCTATCAACTTAGAAAAGAAGTATTAGGTATTTTAAAACAAAACGGTATTAATGGAGAAACTGTCCCTGAAACCATTACTGGCTTAGATTTAGATAAGATTGGTAAAGATATTGGTGTTGCAAGAAATGAAGAGTGGACTGATAAAGAATTCCGTGAAGCGATCAATAAACGTCTCGCAGAACTTAAAACTGCAGCTGATAAAGATTCTAAACTTTTCAAAGATCTAATGGAAAAAGCTGATTCATTATATTGGCAAGGTGATTGGTTGGAAGCAATGGGTGCAGAAGCTTATGATATTTTGGTTAGTGGTGATTGGGCCGGTGGCCATATTATCGGTGGTATTGCTGGTTTAGCAGGTCAGCTTGGAAAGTATCAAGGATTATCAAATTTATTGTTTCCTGAAACTACACAGGATTGGTTGGAATGGTCAAACAGTGAATTTTTATTAAATTGGGCAGACTTACCTGGCTTTGCAAGCAGAGAATGGTGCGGTTATGATGAAGCTAAACGTTACAGTGAACCGGGTAAATCTAGCGCATTTGTAAGTACAGTTTCCGGAACTTATCAATTTGTAGGATCTATCCAGGGTGAAAAGTCTAATCAGAAATTTCCTATCTCTTGTGAACGGAATCCACTTTACGAAGGACAATCACAAGAATTGGTTGATCCTAATTTAATTAACCTTCCATCTGTTGGTCAAGCCTATTATAATGAAGAGGACGAGTTCATTTGTAAAGATGATTACATTTGTAAAGAAGATAGTTTCTGTTACGAAACTGAATTTGACATTGAACCTGTTAAAGGATATTTTTATAAAATCACTTGGGGTGTCTCTGCACCTACTGATGAAAAATTTACACCATACATTGATGAGAACGGTAAAGCTGTTAAGTTTAACCTACAACTTTCTGGCAGTTCAGGTACTAAATGGGCATTTTCACGGCCTGGCGCTTATGGTGAGAGTGTGATCACTTTAGATAATGGCGAGCAAGATGGTGGAACTATTGCCTCTTATTCAGCAGAAAATTATGACCGAGTTTGTATCAAGTTTCATTCATCACATAAAGTTTATGATTATGAAAATGATGCAGTTGATGAAATCTGTACTAATTTTGCTGACACTGTTTCCGGTACAACTAATTACGGTGGTACTGCAGATTCAGTAACTTCTAGAAACCCTGATGTTACTACAAATGTATAAATCAGTACCGAATACTTTTTATATCATTTCTTTTACCTTAACTGAATTATGAATAAACATATCAGAAATTACTTACGTTCGTTCAAGGTAAATAAAGCTTTTTTATATACTCTAATTATTGATGTTGTAGCAATACTTTTAATCTTGGGGATCGTTTTGGCGTTCGGAAAAGTTCTTGGCGATAAAGCTTTTGCTCTCAGTGATGGTAAAACTGCTGAACAACTTAAAGTTGAACTTTTATCTGGTACTGAAGAGCAAGCGTTAGAATTTTTGGCTAAAGCTAAAAGTTTTGTATTTGTATTTTTTGCTGGAACGGTTTTAACATTTTTATTATTAATGATGGCTTTCTCTTTCTCTAGAGCGTTCTTATGGAACAAAATTAAACGTTCAAAACTTACTCGGAAAAACTTTTGGCGTTGGAACGGAATTTCATTAATAATCTTATTTTTAGCAGGAGCATACTTTTTGATTTTTGCTATTTTCAGGATAGCGTTTAATGTGATTTTCCCATTAGTAGGAAACACGATTTATTTCGTTTTTGCAAAAGCGGTAACTTTATTTTTCCAGTTAACTTTTTTATTATTTGTGTTTTTAGTATTTTACAGTTTTGTGCATAAATATAAAGCCTGGGAATCTGTCAGTGACGCATTTAATTTAATCAAAGTTCATTGGAACAGAATCTGGAGAATGTTCTTGTTAAGTTTGTTAACAATATTGTTGATTAGTTTAGTATTATATCCATTAGGAAAAGCTTTCTTTTACCGCCAAAACTTAATGACGATTATCAATGTTGTTGTTTTAGTACTTTTTATGAGTTGGCAAAGGATTTATATGTTGAAGATTGTTGGCCCTATAAAAGAGTAATTTTATAAACACTTATTGCTTTCTTTATATTTATAAGATGAAAAAAAGAGGTCAAGTAACTATATTTATAATATTGGGTTTAATGATAGTTATTTCTGCTACTTTGTCACTATATTATTTTAATAAAAGCACTTTGCCAGAAGAGAGTGTTGATGATTTAAGTGCTGAAAAAGTTTCTTTAAAGTTACAACTTGAAAACTGTTTAGACGATTCTGTTGAAGATGCTCTTGTTTATGTGGGAATGCAGGGAGGATATTATTACACACCTGTTAAGAGTAAAGAGTTTTTACAAGCAAGGATCCCTTACTACTTCTATAAAAACGATTTGTTTGTTCCGCAAACAGAAGAAGTGGAAGAACAGTTAGCGTTTGCTATAAAAAAAATTGTTGGCAATTGTATTGAACTTATTGAAGAAAACGCCAAAAAAACCGGTCTAACTGTTGGCGCAGAAATTAAAGAAATTAAAACCAAGATTTCTAATGAAACTATTTTAATTGAAGCTAAAATACCAACCAAATCATATTATAATGAAATTGACATTGTTGATGAAAATAGTGTTAGTGATATTACAACTATTAACGAAATGAACAGTTTTAAAATTAAAAAGAATTTACATTATGGAAAAATTGTTGGTTGGGCTAATGAAATTGCTCAAATTCAAGCAGAGAATCCTGCCTGGTTCCCGTTAACTAAAATCGCTGACTTAGCCTATGACGAAGGGTTTAAGTACGAAATAATTAATGAGGAAACGGTTGTAACTGAAGGTACATTTGATGAGGATACCGAAGAAGATAATTTATTACTTCCTGAAGATCCACAAGATGAAAACAAAATAATTATTTCCATACTTGATAATGAAATGTTTAACAAACCATATTACTTTTCGTTCGCTATATTTTATGATCAAGATACAATCTTAAAACCAGAAAGTTTATTTGGAGAATGAAAAAAAGAATGGCGTTAGGAATTGTACTTTTATTAATTTTATCAGTTGGTGTTATTGCACTGGAAGGGGATTCTGCTGGAACTACAGATTATAGTGAGATGAATGAGCAAGAACAAATCAATTATTTACAAGAAAATCATGGGATTACTATTGGCGGTGCGGGATTAAGCGGTGTAATTGTTTCTGGCGATTCTGTATCAATTAGCGATGGAAGTTTTGATTTTAAAGGAGCAACTTTTAGTGGTGGGAGTGTTGAAATTGTTGGAAATGAGATTGTTTCTGCAGATGGTGTTCTTATTAACGATTATAACCATAATGGTGCGAAAGTTTTTGGAACTGTAACTATTGGTTCTGGTTTTATCCATTTAGATGAGGGTACACTTAATCTTGGAAGTAGTACTGATTCGGGGATGGAAATCTCTGCTAGTGCTGGAACAAATATTGATGTTTCTGGTGGTAGCGGTTATAGTGGGAATATTATTGCAAATGATGGGAAATTTGATCTTAAATTACGAGACAGTTCTAGTTTTAAGGAACAACATCTTGGTGTTGGATTAGACATTGAATTAGTTAATGGTCGAATTAAAAAAGGAGAAGATTTAGAAGCACTTATTCTTTTAGAAGATGCTCTTGATGCTGCACCTGGTGAAACTGCCTCTTTTGCTCCTGGAACAAAAATTGATAATGCTGAGATTGAATCTGAAATGGCTTGTGTGGGTAAATCCTGTTCAGATAGTTCTGGTTCAGGGAAAAAGCATACCGTTAAAGTTATTCCTGTAGAAGGTAGAAAAGGTAATGCAAAATTAGAATATAGTGGAGAAAATATTAAGCATTCAGAAATTGTTGAAGTTAAAGCTAAGAATGATTGGGAAGAGGATACAGAAAGAGTTGTTGTTAAAAGAGAGTTAGTTCAAACAGAAGGTTCAGTTTATGATCCTGAAACTCAAAGTTGGGAATTAGCTGCAGGTACAAGAGTTAAAGAATTGAAACCTTTCGGAGAACTAGTTGATTTTTCCGTGTCAAAAAAAACAGATTATTTCCCTAATGCAGATAGTAGAACAATTTGTGATGCTTCTTCAGGTAGTTGTTTTGCAATTGATAAAGGGAATGCTATAAGAATAAAGTCAAAAGAAGGGAATGAAATTAAAGTAGAAACAGAACAAACTATTCCTCATTTAATTGTTGATAAAATTGATGATGGTGGCGAGGTGAGTTTCAGAAAATATTATTCTAATAAAAAAGGTAAAATTGATCTGTTATTTCAAAGTGACCAAGCGATGATTGCTCCTTTAAGTGGTATTGAAAAGTTAGACATGCAAATTGCTTTTGGTTATGAAAAAGTTAATGGTAAAACTCGAGCAATGAGATTGGATCCTCTTGGATACAGGGTTCAAATAAATGGTGAAACCATCACTCATTTTGATGAAGAAGTTGCCAAAAATTATTATCTTACTAAATTTGGTTCTTCTATCTCTCTTAAAGATAAACAAAGGTATCTTAAAGATATAAAAATGCTTAAAATTGAATTTTCATCTCTTGATATTACTGACCCTGAGATTATTGACTTATTTCTAACTGCAAGGGCTACAGGAGAAAAAGATTTAGCTCGTATTGGAAAAATTTTAGACACTTATGGTTACTTAAAAGATTTTGAAGACGAGATAGATTCTGATTTGTTAATTAGGTCTTTAATTCAGGAAGGAAGACAAGGGGGACGTACCGAAACATTAGAAAATTTGTTAAATAACTTTGTGGGGATTACTAAAACCAGCCCTTTGTTTAATATGAAATTAATGAAAATGTATGAAGATGGTTTATTAAGTAAATCTGGTTCTGTGGCATTAACTGCATCTTTAAGATTCATAAATTTTGAAGATGTCGAAGATGCAAATAGGTACCTGGATTTAGTTTCAGAAGTTAGTGGTAGTAAACAAGATATTATTAAAGTTGTTAATAAAGCTTCTGACTATGCTGCTCTTTATAAACAAGGGATTATAAAAACTCCTTTTTCAACAATTGACTTATTAGAGAAAGTAATGAGAAATGAAGAATTTCAAGTGGGGATTCCACCAGAATTGGGAATGAATGAAAAAGAGTTTTTTGATTCTATGGCTTCTTTAAGAATAGTTATGGGTGGGGGTTATTATCGGGGCCATTATACGAACGAAAGGCTTTTACTTCTTAAGAATTCTCCAGACTTGGTAAAACTGGCTAATGATCTTTCAAAAAGAGTTAAGCGTGATACTAATAATAATTATGATTCTGACATGACTTTACTTTTAAAAGATAAATCTACTCGTGCAGAAACTATTGAAATGCTTGACATTTTTAGCAAGGAATTAAGTAACCCTTCTGTTGATAAAGAAACTCAGGAAAACATAAAAGAGACCTTCCGGGATTTGTGTCAAAATGAATTAGGGCCAGTTTTAAATGACCTTAAACACGATGGGAACAAGAATGAAGTTATGACTGCATTAAGATTGGTTGATGACGAAGTAATTCGTTCTGTTTTGGCACAACAACCAGATGGAAATGTCGGACAAGACCATGGGATTTACCGTTCAAACTTAGTTTTAATAGAAAAAGAATTGCTTAAAAGAGCAAAAAAAGAAGGAAAAAGTTTCTTTGATCATCTTGTATCAAATATTGATTCAAAAAAAGAAAGACATCAAATTTATAGGATGCTTGCTGCAACAGGTATCGGACAAACTCATTTAGCAAAAGCAAGTCCTGAAATTATTGAAGAATATTCTAGATTTGTCGTTGAAGATATAATCTTAGAACCTAGTGGGGCTGGCCATTTTGTTGTTGCATCCGAATCCTTATTAAAGGACAAAAAAGTTAATAAAAAATATCAAGAAATTCTTCTAAATGAATATCAAAAGTTATCTCAAAATAATAAGAATGTTGATTTTAATGGTGATGGGATCATTGATGAAAGAGATGAAAAGTTTAGAGAAGAAAAGAAAGTTGTTTTAGAAGCACTTGTTCTTAGAAATAAAAATCGTTTTGATAACACTAATCCTTTAGCTGTTGCAATCATTACTAATCCTGATCCAAAAGCTGTTAAAGTTGTTGATAGTTTTAGAATTCCACCAGGAACTTATAAAAAATGGCCAAAAGATGAAGATGGCACACCAATTAGGATTACAATCTATTCACATGGTAACACTGATTATGACTCTGCTGAAAGAGGACATTTTAATAGGGCTAAAAATATGTATAAAGGTGCTAAAGTAGTGAAAACAATTAAGAACGGAGATGGTAGAATCGTTGGTTATGAACTTCAAAGAGATAGTGTTCAGTTTGATGGAGATGAGGGAAAAATAAAAGTTAGAGATAAAATTTTAATTTTTGCAGCAGCAGAGTATGAAGATTATGAAAGAGAAATGGAAAAATATACTGAAATGAGTAGAAATGGTCAAGTATTTATGAAAGCTTATGGGGGACATATTGGTGGAGAAGGTACTGATCAAACTCTTCAAGGTGAGCCTACTCTTGTTTATTATAATGGATGTTATAGTGCATCAACAGTTGAAGGTGCAATAAAAAATGGTGACATTGGTAAAAGTGCATTTACAATTGCAACTCCTGGTACTGGTACTGGGGCTTCAAAAGGAATTATCACTGGTGAAATATTTAAAATGCTTGAAGAAACAGATGATATGGTTGCAGTAGGAGAATCTTACCAAAGAATACTTGGAAATTCTAATATTCAAGATGCAGACCAATATACTTTACCTCATCAATCAAAAATATCTGGTATCATGGAAGAAGAGGGTCGTTCTATTGAATATAGATTCCATCAATATAATGAACCCGAAAACAATGTAGCAGATACAGATCCTGAAACAGTTCCACCAGCTGATCTGGATGAACTTGAAGATCATATAGTGGGAATACTTACTGGGTAGAAAAAAATAAAATTTATTTTTATTATCTTTGATAACTTTTTTTTGCGCCATCAATATTAAAACCAGAAAGTTTATTTGAAGAATGAAAAAAGTAATATCATTGGGAATTGTACTCTTGTCATTATTACTTGTTTTGTCAGTAAATGCTTTTGCTCTGGAAGGAGATACTGGTGGAACCACAGATTATAATGACATGAGTGAACAGGAGAAAATAAATTATCTCCAACAAAATCATGGGATTACTATTGGCGGTGCGGGATTAAGCGGTGTAATTGTTTCTGGCGATTCTGTCGAGATCACTGGCGGAAGTTTTGATTTTGAAGGTGGAGAATTTAGTAATGGACATGTTGTGATTGAAGGGAACAGAATTGTTTCTGCTGATAGTGTTCTTATTAACGATTATAACCATAATGGTGCGAAAGTTTTTGGAACTGTAACTATTGGTTCTGGTTTTATCCATTTAGATGAAGGAAGCCTTAATCTTGGAAGTAGTACTGATTCGGGGATGGAAATCTCTGCTAGTGCTGGAACAAACATTGACGTTTCTGGTGGAAAAGGTTATAGTGGAAATATTATTGCAAATGATGGGAAATTTGATCTTAAATTACGAGACAGTTCTAGTTTTAAAGAACAACATCTTGGTGTTGGATTAGACATTGAATTAGTTAATGGTCGAATTAAAAAAGGAGAAGATTTAGAAGCACTTATTCTTTTAGAAGATGCTCTTGATGCTGCACCTGGTGAAACTGCCTCTTTTGCTCCTGGAACAAAAATTGAAAATGGTGAGATTGAATCTGAAATGGCTTGTGTTGGGAAATCTTGTTCAGATAGTTCTGGTTCAGGGAAAAAGCATACCATTAAAGTCATTCCTGTAGAAGGTAGAAAAGGTAATGCTAAATTAGAATATAATGGAGAAAATATTAAGCATTCAGAAATTGTTGAAGTTCAGAATGATGAGGTAGGTGTTAAACAAGCAGTAGTTGTTAAAAGAGAATTAGTTCAAACAGATGGTTCAATTTATGATCCGGAAACTAACGCTTGGGAATTAGCTGCAGGTACAAGAGTTAAAGAATTGAAACCGTTTGGAGAGTTGGTTGATTTCTCAGTGTCAAAAAAAACAGATTATTTCCCTGAAGCAGCTAGTAGAAGTATTTGTGATAAATCTCCGAATAGTTGTTTTGTTTATGATAAATGGAATTCTATGAGAATAAAGTCAAAAGATGGGAATGAAATTAATGTGGAAACAAAACAAACTATCCCTCATTTGATTGTTGACAAAATTGATGGTGATGGAGAAGTTAAACTTAAAAAAAGCGATTATAAGGGGAATCAAGTAGATCTGTTATTTACAAAAGATCAAGCTCTGGTTTCTCCTCCTAGCGAGATTGAAAAATTAGATATGCAGATTGCTTTTGATTATGAAACTGTTGATGGCGAAACTCGAGCAATGAAACTAAATCCGTTGGAAAACAATGTAAAAATTAATGGGAAAACTATTGCTCTTTTTGATGAAGAAGTTGCTAAAAATTATTATCAAACAAGATTTGGTGCTATTATATCTAATGAATTTAAAGAGCGTAATACAGCAAGGATTCAGAAAATAAAATCAATTTATCCCAATTTTGATAGTACTGACCCTCAAATCATGGATTTAATCTTAACAGCAGCAGCAGCAGGAGTAAAAGATTTCGACCGAATTGATGATATTGTAGATACATATGACTCTTATATTAAATATCTCCCAATAAATATTGATAGAGATTTAGTTCTCAGAACATTATTAACTGATGAAAGTAGCAGTGATTCTGACATTGAGACATTAACATCTTTGTCTGATCAAATTGAAAATGCTATCTCAGTAAGTCCATTATTAAACACTAAACTAATGGGAAAATATGACAATGGTGAATTTAGTAGTTTAGAGGCTATAACTATATCGAGTGAACTTAAGTTAGAATTTGAAAATCCTGATGATGCAAACAGATATATTGATTTAGTTAGTGGATTTAAATCCAATTCTGAAGATGAGAATGATATTATAAAAATTGTCCGGAAAGCTGAAGATTATGCGGCTTTATCTAAATTAGGAATTGTAAAAACGGGCTTAACTACGATTGATCTATTAGAAAAAGTGTTCAACCCAGAAGGGGCCCCAATGGGTGTTTCACTTCCAGAAGAAATTAAAATGACAGAGGAAGAGTTTTTTGATGGCTTATACGCTTTAAAATTATTTAAGCTTACTAACGATAATGGTTATTCTACTAAAAGCACAGAAATGGGGTATGATATTATTAAGAACCTGCCAGAATTAGTGAAAAAGATTAACAATTTAGAAAAAAAAGCTGATCATTCCACCTCATATGATTACCTAAGACGATTATTGGAAGATCCAAAAACCCGTAAAGAAACTGTTGACTTATTTAATGAATTAGCAAAAAAATTAGAAGACCCAACATTAGATGAGGAACTTAAAAGTAGTTTAAAAGAATCTTTTCAAGAACTTTCTATAAGACAATTAGGTCCTGCATTAAATGAAATTAGTCATGATAAAGGGGGTATAAAAGGAATGATCAAAACCGTTGACATTAAAGCAATTCTTTCTGTTTTGGCACAACAACCGGATGGTAATGTTGGACAACCTCATGGAATATTTCGTGCAAATTTGGTAACAATAGAAAAAGAAATACTCTTGAGAGCGAAAAAAGAAGGAAAAAGTTTCTTTGAATATATTGTTTCTAATACTGATTCCAAAAAACAAAGAGATCAAACATTTAGGATGCTTGCCGCTACTGGTATTGGGCAAACTCATTTAGCAGAAGCAAGTCCAGAAATAATTGAAGAGTATTCTAAATATGTTGTTGAGGATATTATTTTAGAACCCAATGGGGCAGGTAGTTTTGTTGCTGCCTCTGAAACTTTACTTGGGAACAAAGCAACTAATTTAAAATATCAACAAATACTCTTAAAAGAATATGTAAGGTTATCCCAAACTAATCAAAAAGTGGATTTTAATGGGGATGGCATAGTTGATGAAAGAGATGAAAAATTTAGGACTGAGAAGAAAGTTATTCTCGAAGCATTAGTCCTGAAAAATAAAAATAATATGGACCAAACTAATCCTCAAACTCTTGCGATAATGACAAATCCTGATCCAAAAGCTGTAGGGGTTGTTAAAAGTTTTAAAATCCCTTCTGGCATTTATAAGAAATGGCCAAAAACAGAGGATGGGACACCAATAAGATATACTATTTATTCTCACGGAAGTACTGATGAATTTCCTACTGAAAGGAGGTATTTTAATCAAGTTAAAGATGATTATAAAAGGGCTAAGATTATTAAAACAATGAAAAATGAAGATGGTCGTGTTGTGGGATATGAACTAGAAAGAGATAATGTTCATTTTGATGGTAATGATGGTAAGATTAAAGTTAAAGATAGAATTATTATTTATGCTGCTGCAGAATATTCTGGTTACCAAGAAGAAATGGAAAGATATACTGAGATGAGTAGGAATGGCCAAATTTTTATGAAAGTTTACGGTGGACATATGGGCGGAAAGGGTACTAAAGAAACTCTTCAGGGTGAACCCACGGTCCTGTATTATAATGGTTGTTATGGGAAATCAGGTGTTGAGGATGCAGTCAGAAATGGTGATATTGGTCCTGATACAAAAGCAGCATTTGGGACATCAGGAACTGCTTCACGAAAAGCAAGTGAGATTAATAGAAGAATAATGGATGAGATGTTTCAAAAAACAGATGATTTAGTAGCAATAGATAAAAAAATGAGAGAGGAACGTAAAAAAAACAAAGTTCAAGATAATGAACAATATGGCAGTTTATATGAAATTCAAATCTCAAAGTTAATGTCAGAAAGTGGAACGCAGATTGAATATAGAGACCATCAATATAATGAACCCGAAAACAATGTAGCGGATACAGAACCTAAAACAGTTCCGCCAGCTGATTTGGATGAACTTGAAGATAAAATAGCAGGAATACTTACTGGGTAGAAAAAAATAAAATTTATTTTTATTATCTTTGATAACTTTCTCTTGCGCCGTAAGGAACAATTAAAACGCCAACTGATTTTTCTTTATCAAACTTCACTTTTTCTAATAAATCAGTTAAATCTTTATTAGTCATTTCAATATGGCCTTTTGTGGGTCTTGGCATTTTTGAACTAGTGCCTTCAATATGGATTCTTTTACGAAATCCTCTTTCTTTTTTAGAATTTTTACTTCTTTTAAAATCATCATAATTAGGAAAATCAATTACTAAACTTTGACAAGGTTCAATATTACATAATGCACCATAATCAAAAATATCTTTCAAACGATACATCCCTTCAGGAGTATGGTTATCATCATCACTTTCCCTATCACCAATTCCACTTCGACCAGTACTAATTTTGTAAGTAGCAACTTTATCTCCTCGTAAATATAAATCCATTTCACCAGCTGACTTGTCTACAACTATTAAATCTCTGCC
>Ga0257118_1001298_pt1 | contig 15348 bp, 14 predicted proteins | sample SI112_150mmetaG_FD_190156 | JGI IMG/M metagenome (GOLD analysis project Ga0257118, IMG submission 190156) | Marine microbial communities from Saanich Inlet, British Columbia, Canada - SI112_150m | ecosystem: Environmental > Aquatic > Marine > Inlet | place: Canada: British Columbia | collected...
CTTTGAGCAGATATCCCCAACAGAGGGTAATTTTCCGTACATAAGGAAAACGTCACATGAGTAAGAGTACAATTTCTGCCACTGAGCGAATTGATTACTTAGACCTTCAGTATGCAGCATCGCGCATTGGATTTTCTTCATATGGTATTGATGCCGCCAAAGAACTGATTGGATTTCGAATCGAAACCGGAGACAATCAAAAACAACATGTGTTTCACAAAGACGATCTTGAACATTTTAAGAAGTCTGTATATTTTCAGGTATTGTCAAAGATTGATCTGTTTACAGATTCCGATTATTCCTATAACTATGAGCCATCATTGCCTGCCGATGAGAAGTTGACGGAAGTAATCAACCGTGTCCAAGAGCAGCATCTATTAAGAACTCACAAAGAAGCCAACTGGGATAAGTTTAAAGTTATCTCCTGCTGTAAAGCTAGTGAGCTGCTTTCATACGCGCAGGCGGCCAGTTACCTGGGTGATATCCCGTTAGATGAACTTGATGAGCTGATCTTCACTGGGAAGATCTTTTCAAAACGGCTGACTGATTCAAGCGGCACATACTGGATATTCAAAAAAGTATGGCTTGACGACTATAAGGCGCTTGTGAAATCAGAGCCCAGACGGGAGAAGCTACTCCGGCTGTACAAAGCCCTGCGCAACAAGAAGTAAAGTTCCGCCCATAGGGAAGAGTGGCGTTGCCGCTTCCTTATTTCCAAATAGCCTCTGAGCTTAACCCCGTACATATGGGGATCTACACATGCAACAACTACTTGATGCAAAAGAAGTAGCTACTGCCTTGAAGGTCAGTTACAGAACAGTTCTAGATCAAATCAATCTTGGCAAACTTGAAGCATACCAGGTCGGAAACCAGTACAGGATCTCCGAATCCTCTTACCTCAAATACCTAGAATCAATCAAAGTGAAAAGGGTGGCTTTTTAGCCGCCCTTTCTTCGATAAAGGATAGAATATTATGTCAAAACTGTATAGAAGACCGAACACACCGTATATATGGTACTCGGTCCATGTAAAAGGGCAGAGGATTCGCATTTCAACCAATGCGACCAAACGTCGTTTAGCAGAACGGATTCAAGATGAGTGGGATTTGCTATTAGCTAAAGGTGATACATCATTTGTCAGGAATGCTTTCCACACACTCGATATAGAGAAATATGTTAGCTATTACACTGGTTTCCTCGAAAGTAGGAAAACTGAGAATACTGTAGCAATTGCAAAAGGTGTATTAAACAAGTTCAAGAGCTATTTAAGCAAACAAGGCATTAAGATGCTAAGTGAAGTTCAGGTGAGTAATATCGATGGATATATTGACTCCATAAAGGTTTCACCCAAAACCAAGAAGAACCATCTGATAGTAATATCCCTGATGTTTAAGCAAGCGGTGCGAGAAGGTCATTTGCTACAAAACCCCTGTGAGTTTGCTACACTTCCTAAAATAACCACAGTAATGAGACATCGTCCACTGACTGCAGATGATCTGGAAGTAATCTTCAAAAATGCAAACAAGTGGAAGCTGTACTTTGCTGCACTCCTATACACAGGATTACGTGCTGGTGATGTGGCTCTGCTTCGCTATGAGCATATAGATTCGAAGAAAAAGAAAATCACTCAATTAGTACGGAAATCAAGACGAATCCATGAGTTACCAATATCAGACGTCCTGCTTAGTGCATTCGGTGATATCGATGGAAAGGAGGGACCCGTATTTCCTGAAATATACATTGAGAGTGATAGGAAGCAGAACGATCGTCTTGTTTATCCAAGGAAGTATCTACAAAGCATACTTTCAGCGGCTGAGCTCCCAAAGGCAACCCTGCATAGCTTTCGTGTGACCTATAACAATATGCTCAGGGATCAAGGCTTGAGTATTCAGGACAGACAGGTACTCATGGCCCATACGTCAAGCGAGACCACAAAGATATATACTCATCCCAATATCGAACTAGCTGCCAAACACCTTAATGAAATGCCGAACTACTTGGATAATAAGGCAAAATGAGCCTCTATTTGCACCGTTAACAATGATAGTAATGTCCACAATACCTTATCCAGCCGACGCTAAAAACTCTCAGAGGAGCTTTTCCAGTGTGCCGTATGTGTGTCGTAACTTGCATCACAGCACTACACGAAACGACACAACAGAACCCAAATCAGCACTTCCTAAATTACTGAATATCATAGCATTTAACCAGTCTCTAAAACGTATGAGTTATGAAACTCTAGCCCTTGTCTCATAACTCCCGTTTTTGATAATGTATCGTATGTGTAGTGATAATAGTATGTTAACGAGAAATATTCGAACTGTTTAGTAACGCTCCTAGAAACAAATAAGCCCCTGATTGACAGGGGCTTAGGGGAGTAGCGGGAGTAGGATTCGAACCTACGACCTTTGGGTTATGAGCCCAACGAGCTACCAGACTGCTCCATCCCGCGATGTTTAAAAGCGGGCTGAATATAATCGGGACAACAAGGTCTGTCAAGCCCTTGAGGAATTAATTTAAATGAGTTTGGAACGGATGGCTGGTGAGAGCGTAACTATGATACAATCTGCTTATATGCAATCAGGCTTCAGTGTCATCCACCCCGACATTGGAGCCTGGTTCTTCTTCCAACCGATTCATGTACTCCGCTTTCGCCTCATCAATCGCAGTAATCAAAGCCATGCGCTCCTGAATAATCTCATACATCAAGGTTTTTCGCTTCAAGAACAACGTGAATATGCGGATGTGCTGACGGTATCTCTGCATAGTGTCATGATAAAAAAGCGCGAACCGGCCTGATGGCAATAAACTGAGGATGTACAGGGTTGTGAGTAACCCTGAATCTGTCATAACCCAGATTGCCAGCGCTTGAAGTGTATAAAAAAGAGCGAAAATGACGAAGCCAGAAAGCATCTTAATTGTTGACAAGTATTCAATGGAAAATCCGAGACGTTTGACGACGATCTGAGGGGTTCGATAAGCTAAACAATTATTTACTACCCCCCAAATGTAAATTGGAAATCCAGTAATTACGCCCGCTAAACCAATGATTCGCCGGGTAATCGTCTTTTTTCCCTGGACTGTAGAAAGAAGCTCGTCTCGAAGTTCCAAGCCTTCGACCTTGGCCAGATATCGATTCATGCGACGATCCATTTGATCGAATAATTTTGGGTGTTCAGCGGAATACCAATTAATGGCATCCGCCATACCTCTGGTCATGGAAAAATCGTGGTGTGTGAGATCTTCATCCAAGCCGAGGTCAACAGCCAGTTCCATTTTATAAATTTTCTTGAGATTTCTCAAGACACTGGCAGATTCAGAACTCTCTACCGTTGTCGTAAGCTTATTCAGAGCATCACGAATCTGATTTGTGACTTCATACACCGCTTCGTATTCATCCTTCTCATAGAGATCCTGATACTCACTTAAATCAATGGGTCTTCCAAAGCGACAATGAACATCACTAAAAAATTCTGTAGGGGAGGAATAATTAATGCCTGCCGGTACGATTTGAACTCCCAATTCAAACGCATTTTTAACCTCAGCCCCTAAACCGATTCGAGCGGTACCCGTTTTAATTTCATGCAAAGTCCCATCCATCTGGCTGATGCCTTCCGGCATAATAACCAGAGCATTTCCCTCCTCCAGTGACTGGAAACATTTCTCGAATACCTGTGCGTTTTTACCCATCTCCTTCTCGGCATCCATTTTTCGATAAACAGGTATTACATGAACAGATCTAAAAAAGCGCTTTGAGATAGGTGTATTAAACAGCGTACTCTTGCCTAGAAAATGGGGGTTACGACCGCAAAGCAAGGCAACTAACATTGGATCCATCATGGTGTTGGGATGATTAGCGGCAAGTATGACAGGTCCCTTTTTGGGAACCCGATTCTTATGCTCTACATGAATGCGTCGATAAAATACATTCACCATGAATATTGAGAGATATTTTAAAAAATGGTATAGCATATTATCCGACCGGAATCGCCTCGCCTCGTTTTACTGGTAACATAAAGAATAATGCAATTAAAAGAGTTATCGATCCATAAATGAAACCCACGCCATAATTATTATTGAAGATTTCAATAATTTTTCCAGCCATGATTGGTCCAACAATAGCTGAAGATTGAGACGAGAGGTAATACAAACCAGTATAAGTCCCTAAGCGGTCTTGCGGGGCCATATCCACCACCATGGGGAGTGAATTGACGAGAATGAGTGACCAGGTGACCCCAGTTAATGGGAGCATGATTTTTATGGTGGATAAGGAATGTATTGAGAATCCCCAAAAGAGCAATATGGCGAAACCAATAATACCTGCCATGATGATAATTTTTCTTCCGAATTTGGCACCGAGATATCCACTTAATGGGGAGAACAGGACGATGGGGAGGGAGAAGAAGGCCAGTAGACCCGTTGCTACTCCACTATCCACCCCAAAGCGAGTTACAGCAAATGAGGTAAAGAAAACTTCCAGTGCGCCATAACCCAGAAACCAAAAGAAAATAGCCAGCAGGAGGAAAAGAGCAGAACGATCTTTATCAACCAGGACGGTCTTGAAGCTATCCAGGAGTCCTGGTTCTTCTGCCTTTGCTTCAGGGACCTCAGGCTCTTTAATAAAATAGAGCACGACTGCAGCACCAATGAGCATGATGATTCCACCAAAATAGAAGGGTGCGCCTACCGAAACCTTAAACAGGATACCACCCACCACAAATGCCAATACAGCTCCCACACCACCCATGAGATTGATAATCCCATTGGCTTGAGAGCGTTTAGGAGAAGGCGTGATATCTGGCATAAGAGAAATTACCGGCGTCCTGAAAACATCCATGAAAAAGAGGGTGACAAAAATGGCAATCATAAATGGGATCAGGGACACATTCAGCATCATGGGGATTCCAATAAAGCCAATAAAAGCCAGGGGTGCACCCATGGCGATAAAAGGTTTACGTCTTCCAATTTTGGTTCTAATGCGATCTGACCACGCACCAATAAAGGGAAGAATAAAGAGAGCTGCAATATTGTCCAGGGTCATGACGAATCCGGTAGCAGTGGCACTCATGCCAAAACCATTCACACCAGAAGTAGTTGCAAAGCCCTCTCGACCAGCCTGGAGGAAGATGGGGACGTAAGCATTATAGATACCCCACAATATGGTTGTACCCATAAATCCAAACCCAAGAAGCAATAAACGTCCATAGCTGAATTTCATCCTAAGCCCTTCCTTGATTGATCAAATACTAGAGTTTTTAAAATAAGGTATGATAGTCAGAATTCAATATATGATAACGTAATAATATTAAATGATGAGCTCAGGTATTAATATTATTTAATACTGGCAGAAGCAATTGCGAATACAAGCGGTATTCTTAACTTTCATCACTCAATAACCTGCATTACGGAGAGATATATGGGCTTCTTTGGACGATACTTGATGTTTATACAATTGCTATTTATGAATTGGATTGGCAAAATTGGAGTCATTCTGGCAAGTACGGCCTTTATTTCCTTTTTCATACTCGAAGGTTTGTCCCTCATTGGCGTATTTCGAAGCACCTATACCGGGATTGTCACCTATTTTTTAATACCGATTATATTTGTGATTGGATTAGCTCTCTTGCCATTTGCCTGGCGCAAACAGAAAAAACAGACTGGCACGACCCTACATCATGTGTTTTTAGAGAAACTAGACAATGGGGAAGTGGGAGGTAGCAATTTCTGGGAGAAAGTGGTTCCAGTAGTTGGTATCCTGACAATAGTTAATGTCCTTTTTATTGTCGCAGCTGGATCAAGCGCCATGCACTATATGGATGAATCAGAATTTTGTGGGACGGCCTGTCACACCATCATGGGACCAGAATGGCAAGTATATTCGGTTTCACCACATTCCCGTGTTCCCTGTGTAGACTGCCATATTGGTGAGGGTGTGCAAGCCTTGGCTTCCGCAAAAATAAATGGAGCCTGGCAGGCTGTGGCAGCCATGTTTGATCTTTTTGATAGACCCATCGGAACTCCAATTCACAATTTACGACCAGCAACCGAAACCTGTGGTAAATGCCACTGGCCTGAAAAACATTATGGATCCAAACTGGTAAAAATTGCAAGATATCGGAATGATGAGGCAAATACGAGGCAGTATACCACCCTTAATCTAAAGGTAGATGCAGCAAATGGGGTGGGGTCAGGAATACATTGGCATATCGCTGAGGATAATGAGGTCCGCTACAGTTCTGTAGATGATTTGCGAGAGGATATGATCTGGGTTGAAGTCAAACAACCTGATGGAAAATTTAAGAGATTCACAAATAATAATTTGGCTGATTCAACCTTCGAGCACACTGAGCCACGGGTTATGGATTGTGTGGATTGTCATAATCGGGCAACACATATATATGAACTGCCCGGTGCCGCTTTGGATCGCGCCCTGGCCAGGGGGTTAATTGATGCTAACATTCCATATATCAAACGGGAAGCGCTGGCCTCAATTATCACCTCATATGCGGATAAAGCGACAGCTCTCTCCACCATCCAGGATAGACTTGAGTCTTTCTATGCAGTAGAGTACCCCGATACCGATTATTTGTCACTGCCTGGATCAATCGAAGCGGTGCAAGCCATTTATGATCGGAATATTCATCCCGCAATGAAGATTGATTGGAATACATACCCAAACCATCTGGGACATCGCGTGGAATTTGGCTGTTTTTCCTGTCACAACTTCATGCAGCACGAGCAAAGCGATGGCTGCTTTAGATGTCACAACCGTCATCTCGTGGACGAAGCAGGGAGTTCTATATCAGATGAATGCACGCTTTGTCATTCAATACTTGCTCTGGGGGAAGAAGATCCACTCCAATATTTACTTGATGATGAATTCAGAACTTTTGAAGAACACAAAAATACCTACTTCAAAGAAGAGTATCTGAAGAACTTCTAGTCCTGGTGATTATTTGGAAGGGAAATGGATGCTCGCAGTCCATGGGGGGTGATATTTTCCAGCTTGAGAGCTCCACCTAATAGGTTAGTTGCCCAGGTGGAAATGGATAATCCTAAACCACTACCGGTCATCGCCTGATGGACGGTTGATTCCCCTCGAACAAATGGTTCAAGAATCTTTGTAAGCTCAGCCTCGTCTATTCCAGGACCGGTATCACAAACATGAATGGACACACCTGAATCATCTGCTGTCGTAGAAATAGATATAGTTGTATTATCGGGTGAGTAGAGAACCGCATTTCTCACCAGATTATCAAACACAAGTTGCAGGAGGTAGATATCCGCATAGACTTTGGTGGATTGAACTTTGGAAAAATCAAAATGCATATTGTCATTGCGGAATATGCGCTGGATTCTACCACACTCATCGCTGATAAAATCCTGTAGCCATATGTCTGAGGGTAAAAGTTTATAGGGCTGTTGAGAATTGCTGATAACCAGTAAGTTCTCGATGAGGGTCTGCATTCTATCAACTTCTTCGCTCAACAAATCCAATGAATATTGAAGTGTAGGATCAATATTCTTTTGAAGAAGGGAGATTTCAGAATGCATGATTGCTAGAGGTGTTTTCAATTCATGGGAAACGTTGGCTGCGAAAAGCTCCAGGGTCTCCATGGATTGACCTGCTTTACGCAGGAGGTGATTCAGCGTCTTCGTCATATCACCAATCTCGTCACTACTCTCAATGTCTGGAAGGGCTTTGATATCTGACTGTTCAACCAGAACTTCAGCACTTATAGCCAGTTGTTTTACTGGTCGCAGAGCGAGTTTTACAAAGAGATAACTCAGGAGAACAAAAAGTAGAATAGCTATACTGGTTGTAATCATGAGGATTTTATTTTTATAATCCTTAAAATCATCAAGATATTTGAATGGGATGGTTACGATAAGCCAGCCCAAGTGCTGTTGATGAATGTGTACGGGTGTGATCAGACGTCTTGAAGGTTCGTCGAAAAAGAAGACTGTTTCCATGGTCTCCCTGTGTGGGAGTTTCTCACCATGGTAGAGTCGACGACCTTCCAGATTGCCCGACAACATAAGTGTTCGGCCATGGCTATCCATGAATTGCACATAAAATGGAATGTCATCTGCTTCTGCACCTGAGTGCTCAAAATTGCTGTGCAAATCATGAAAAGATATGCGACCATTTTGAATTGATATCGTTGCCTGAAAATTATCAGATTGCATATGCAGAAATTTATCCAAGTTCATTTGTAGAGCTTGATCTAAGAGAACAGATAGAATGAATGTAAATAGTATGAGAATAGCAGCCAGACTGGCAGCCTGAGCAAAAATTATCTTAAATCGAATGGATAGGTTGGGCAGCCTAAGATTCATTCTCGATATAGTAGCCTTCACCCCGTTTGGTATAAATTAGCTTCATAGAGCTAAGCTGGTCTAGTTTGCTTCTCAACATTCTTATGTATACTTCTAAAGTGTTTGTCTTGGGATCAAAATCATAGCCCCATATCTCCTGCAGAAAGGTTTTACGGGAGATCACCTTCCCAGGATCTTGGAATAATAAATTTAAAATAGCTGACTCTTTTTGTGATAACTCCGTGGATTGACCCGCATAATAGACGAAATGTTTGGTAGCGTCGAAGGTGAATCCCTTGGAATTAAAGATTGAAATGGGAGGTTGGTGACTCCTACGTATGAGACTTGCCAGCCGAATTAATAATTCCTCTGAATGAAAGGGCTTGGTGAGATAGTCATCGGCACCAACTTCAAATCCCTTGATACGATGATGAATTGCGGATTGAGCGGTCAAGAAAAGGATGGGGGTCTTGTCTCCAGCGTGTCTGAGGCGCTCACAGATTTCAACTCCGGAAATCTCCGGTAGCAGCCAATCCAGAATGATAGCATCAAAAGCATCTTTAGTGACAATATCCCAGGCACTCTTGCCATCGTAGGCAGTCGTGACAGTATAATCATTTTCTCGTAAGAGGCTTCCTAAGTGTTTTGCCAGTCTTTTTTCATCTTCGACAAGTAGGATTTTCATGGTGTCAACTTAACTTTCAACATGCTTTGAAAACATTATTATCAGATATAAAAAAAGGGGAGGACGAGCCTCCCCTTTTTTCCTTAATCGGAGATCTTTTAGTCGTGCATATCTACAGCAAAATCAGATAACTGCTGCAAAGTTTTCATGGAATACTTTGTAGTGTCACCAGGTGCTGTGGCATATCCACCCTGACCACTTTCGTCAACGTGACATCCATAACAGGAATACTTCAGGCTGAGCATGGCTTTACCATCAACAGCTCGAACTGTTGCGCCATCATCATTAAAGAATTCATAGTCCGCTGTTGTGTTAATAGCGAAGAGGTGAGATTTAACATCACCGGTGTATGGACCGCGTTTTTGTCCAGATTTGGATGAATAAGGCATATGACAGCTCTGACAATCAGCTGCAGCATTATGCTTCATCGTGGTTGCTCCACTATGACAGCTTGAACAGGTGGCTTTAATTGATTCGCCACTCCAAACGGTCCGTTTGTGGGGATCGTGACAATCTGTACAGGACATTTGGCCATTATTGTAATGATCAGTAGTAATGAATTCATCATATTGTTCATGGTGCTTGGTGAAACCACCCTTAGCAGCGATTGAACGATCTGCATTACGTGTATGACAATCACCACAAAGGTCAGTGACATCATTGGTACCTTCGAGACGGCTGGTTACAACGCGTTCGATGTACTGGGTGTCACCATCAACTGCATGCTGGCTACCTTGGCCGTGACATGCTTCACACTGAATACCACCATAAGCAAAATAATCCATGGTTTCTGGGGCATCTATATCAAGATGTACCTTCAACCAGGAACTATCTGGATTTGTTGTCTCAACACCACCGGTTGTGTGGCATTTGAAACAAGAGTAGTTATACTTTTTGATGTCAGTTGCATTTGCATGGTAATCGTTAAAGCCCCAGTCAACGCCAACACCATCACCGAAGAAATTGTGCTGATTTCCACCGGTTGCAGGATACATACTACCTGCAGTTCCCATGACATGACCATCGATGCCGACAAATCTGGCTTTCCAGCCAAAACCACCGATTACACCTGCAACATCATCCCAACCGCCAGTGATAAAATCAGGCAAAGTGAGTGAATTATCAATAAAGTCAGGGTAAGTTGGGGCTGCACCGTCAACAATGTTGAATTTGTATGGGTGGCCGCTATCCATAAAGTCAGCGTAGATATCTGTATGACAGTCACCACAAGCAGCGGATCCAACGTGAGCGAGATCTGGTAGTTCTTCATCATCTTTAGTGTCCTCACAGCTCCACATAAACATGACGGGTAATACGAGTAAAAGGGTAAAGAATTTGTTCATTATCATCTCCTAGTTTAATTCTTAGCAAAAAGATAACAATAGTAGTAGTGTACAATAGCAGATAGTGAGAAGATGAAACATTCTCAATAAATGAGAGGGCTTTCATATTGGAGCAGATGGTCATTCGATGGTGCTATAAAAATAAATAGGCTACTATCCTAAAAGAGATGTTTATTCCCTTGCTCACAGATAGTGCTAATTCTATTTTTGCGCGCTTTTTAGGGCTGTGTATGTCGCCTTAATCGATCGTTGAAAAGGCAGGGTAGCTCAGTTGGTTAGAGCATCGGCTTCATAAGCCGGGTGTCGGCGGTTCAAATCCGCCCCCTGCTACAAATATAAAAGTCTCCCGATAGGGGGACTTTTATGTTTGTATGGGTAGCGATGAGGACGCGCAAAGCGAACGAAGTGAGCGCCGGTTCAACCGTAATCAAGCTGCTGGTAGCAGCTTGATGGAGGAAACCGAACCGAGTATGCGAGGTGAAGGTAAATCCGCCCCCTGCTACAAAGTATAAACCCCGCCATGTGCGGGGTTTTTGCTTTGTGGGTGCGGTGAATGAACCGCCATCGATTCAACCGGAGATGCTTTGCCAGTGGCAAAGTAACGGAGGAAGGCGAGGGTGAAACCCGCAGCCAAATCCGCCCCCTGCTACACCACTGCGTCTGATACGCAGGCTTTAATAAGAAAAGTCCTCGTGAGAGGGCTTTTGTTGTTTGTAGGGGCATGATGCAGAACCGCCCTAGTGAGTGCAACGAACGCCGGTTCAGCCGGAATGAGTGCTGCCAGCGGCAGGACGAATGAAGACAGCCGGAGTGTAGCGAACGGCAAATCCGCATATCAGTCCCTTCGATACAATCTTCCCTGTGGTCAGATCACTCAGGGTCCTCATTGCATTGATCATTTTTGGGCATGATGCAGAGTCGCCATAGCAAAGCGACAGTTCACTGGGAAGTGCTTCTGCCAGTGGCCCACCCAATCTAGCCATCGTTTTTGACAAATATCTGTGATCAATACTATCAACAAGGCTAAGATCATATACATATATATCATAATGACATAATATCACGGTCAGGATTTACCCCACACGGTTCGAGAAAGGTGTGTCATGTCGTTATAGTACAAGCGTCTCGATTAAAGGTGGATACCATGGCATAAAAGTTGACCCTTAATTCACAAGATAGGGTTGGAAATCATCAACATTAATCACGCCTCTATTAAAATGATCCGATTTTATTGAAACTGAAGGGCTATCCATAGATGATATCAAATTACCTCAAAATTATTTTGCGCTATCTCTGGCGCCATAAAGTCTACTCATTTATCAATATATTTGGTTTGGCTGTTGGGCTAACCTGTGCTTTGCTCATCATGCTGTGGGTTCAAGATGAATTGAGCTTTGATCAGTTCCATTCAAATTCAGAGAATATATATCGGGTTGAGCAGGACCAGGTCTATGATGGATCAAATTATCATGTCAATGTGACGCCATGGCCTTGCGTCCCAGCATGGAAAGATGATATCCCTGAAGTAATTGATGCGACACGAGCCGGGTTTGTTGGCGGGAGGTCATTCCGCCATGGAGAAATCGCATTTGTTGAAAATAATGTGATTGCAGTTGATCCCAGTTTTTTCACGATATTTGATTTTGAATTACTTAGAGGTGATGCAAATTCCGTTTTCAATGATCCTTTCTCAGTCGTCATAGATCAGGTAACTGCGACAAAATATTTTGGTGAAAATGATCCGCTTGGTGAAGTGCTTACAGTGGATGCTCAATTTGATTTAACGGTATCAGGTGTAATAGAGAAGGCACCTCGGAATAGTAGTTTTGCTCCAGTAATCTTAGTTTCAATAGATTTTGCTAAAGACCTGGGTGAGTACAGTGAGGGGTGGGGAAATAATTCGATTAGAAGCTATGTCTTACTAATCGATAACGCTGATCTAAGCGAAGTCAATCGCAAGTTAACTGAAGTAGTCAACAATCATCGTGAAGATGAGTCCTTGACGAAATATATGGCGAACCTTTTAACAAGGGTTCATTTACATGGTTATTTTGGATTTGATAATAATGGTCAGTCCGTGATGAGATTGTATATATTTTCTATTATAGCTGGTTTCGTACTACTGATTGCCTGTATAAATTTTATGAATCTTTCTACTGCACGGTCAGCGAATCGAGCTCGTGAAATTGGAATTCGAAAGGTGGTCGGGGCTTATCGGAAAGATCTGATTTTTCAATTCCTGGGTGAATCTTTGCTGCTCACCTTCTTTGCGGTCGTGCTTTCATTGGGTATGATATTTTATCTGCTGCCCGTTTTCAACAGTATCTCAGGGAAAATTCTGTCTGGATCCGTTTTGCTCCAGCCCAATTTTATTCTGGGTTTGGCAATGATTACACTGATCACAGGCTTAATTGCCGGAAGCTATCCAGCCTTTTTCCTCTCAGCATATAGACCTGTTAATGTGCTTAAAGGGAACACCTCACAGGGAAATAGTCAAACCCTCAGGCAAGCATTAGTTATTCTACAATTCACGCTGTCAATCACATTGATTATCGCCACCATCGTCGTTAATCAGCAGTTGAATTTCTCAATGAGCAAAGACCTTGGATTTGACAAAGAAAATGTGATTTCAATAAATATTAGTGGGGGTAAGAAAGATAATTATGAGGCCTTTAGACTAGAACTACTCCAATATCCACAGATTTTGGGTATTGCTGCTTCCTCTCACCGTCCAACAAATATTGGCAGCAATTCTGGAGGCGCTGATTGGGATGGCAAGGATCCAGAACAGACCTTAATAGTTTCCATGAGTTCGGTTGATTATGATTACACTGAAACACTAAAAATCCCAGTTATTGAGGGACGGACATTTTCTAGAGAATATGGTTCTGACCCTACCAATGAGGATGGGGGCGGGGCTTTTCTTATCAACCAAGAGCTGGCCAGGATTATTGGCAAAGAGTCAATCCTGAATCAAACATTCCGGTTCATTGGTGTTGAAGGTCCTATCATTGGTATCATGAAAGATTTCCACTTTAAATCAATGCGACAGAAAATTGAACCCCTGGCAATCATTATCGCCCCAGAATGGTTCAATAATGCCTTGATTCGGCTGAATCCAGGGGATCAAACACAAGCATTGGCTATCGTTCAAAAAGTTTGGGATCAGGTCTATCCAGGCATGCCATTTGAGTATGAATTTATTGACCAGGATTACGCCATGATGTATCGCGCAGATCGCGCTATTGAACAACTTGTGAAGTATCTTGCCATCCTTGCGGTAATCATTGCTTACCTCGGGTTATTTGGTTTAGCCTCGTTTTCAGCCGAACAACGTAAGAAGGAAATTGGTATCCGTAAAGTGCTTGGGGCGTCTATGAGTCATCTCATTTCATTACTTACTCTACAGTTTGCCAAATGGGTGCTTATAGCCTGTGCTATCGCCTTTCCTCTGGCTTATTATGGGATTACCAGATACCTGCAAAGTTTTGCATATCGAGTAGATCTGGGACCAGCTCCATTTCTGATAGCTGGTGCCTTAGCTATCTTCATAACCATGCTCACTGTAAGTTATCAAGCTGCAAAGGCTTCATCGGCAAATCCAGTGGATGCTTTGAAATATGAATAGTTAGAATTACCTAAGCGATTTAAACAGACGGTGATTCACTCAGAAATCTTTCTACGATTGGCGGTGCAAACCCATGGCATCTTGTGTTGCTGGGACTATTCCATTTATTTGCCCGGTATAGGGTCCACTGAGAAAGCATAATAATGTGAGGATAAGGGGATGCCTGCAAGAAGAGGATTGATGCAAACACCCCCAGTATAGGTGTGGTTATTACCTAAACATAGTTATCAATACAGGTTCGCGGATGTCCGGTATCCTGGCTTGTCCTTAAACCAATCTGCATAATTACCACCGCTGGTCTCTGCCCATCCAATAAAGTAATTATGTGCTTCATCGATGGTGACACGTTCAATTGGATAGGATAAGGTTTCAGTAATATCTAGCGCCCAGGGTAAATTATTGGATGTTTTATAGTACCCTGACCCCTCACTATTATCATCTGCTGAACCAAAGTAAGCAGACCCGGTGGCAAGACTTGTTGGTGGGTGCCCTGCAAGGTGAACCTCTCGACTTCTTTCCTGATCCACGAAAATGAATGGATTGTATGGAGGTGTGCCAAGGGCGGCAGATGTTTGTGGCTGTGTAAAAGTGATAACGATGCTAACTGTATCTGGAACGACATAAGGTGCATCAGTTTGCGTGTTCACATAGAAACCCGGAGGACGTGAAACAATACCATACACATTATCGAATACCATGCATACTGCATTAGCCTGGTTGGCTTCAGTACCATTTTCAGCAAGGCTTACAGCACTTCCAACTATTTGCGAGCCGTTTATGGAAATGACCTGATCTGGGCTGATACCCAATTCAAAACCAAATCCATTTTCATAGGTAGCACCTGTAGCTTTTAGTACAAAGTCGCCTTTGATTTCCACTATCTCATTAGAAGCATTTACTACTTCGGTGAAGTAATAGTCCACTACCAGATCATTAAAATCATAATCCCCTTGGCTGGGCCACAGATCCTCGAATGCGAGGCTTCCAAAGGTGTTAAATGCCGGGAAGTAATTATCATAAGCTCGTGTGTCATCATTAGGATAGTCATCAACAGGGTCACTGATGCCATCACCATCTGAATCATCGCCGGTATAAGTTACTTGAGATACATCGGATACAGAAACAGCAGAGGCAGGATTTGAAGTGACATAAAAAAGGACGTCATTAAAATCATTATCACAATTGCCATCTCGCCTGGTGTCTTCAAATCCTAAAACAGTCAGATCTCGCGCTTCATCGTAGAGTAGGATTGTGTGGAGTCAGACCAATTCGGTTCATTTGATCTAAATAAATAAGAGATACTTTGGGCGGCTAACAACCCGAAAAAGGAGCCAATAATGAGCCCAAAGTCAGAAGTAGAGAGACGAGTAAAAG
>Ga0257118_1001299_pt1 | contig 15345 bp, 10 predicted proteins | sample SI112_150mmetaG_FD_190156 | JGI IMG/M metagenome (GOLD analysis project Ga0257118, IMG submission 190156) | Marine microbial communities from Saanich Inlet, British Columbia, Canada - SI112_150m | ecosystem: Environmental > Aquatic > Marine > Inlet | place: Canada: British Columbia | collected...
ATCATCAATTAGTTTCCAATGAGTTTGGCCAGTTGTATCTACACCACTACTACCACTTAACCAAAGTTCCCAATTACCTGGGTCAACTTTTTCTCTAATTCTTGCTCTATTAGCAGAAATTATATAAACATCATCTGAATCAACACTTCCAGCCATTGTAAATTTAGTATCATTTGGTGTCAATAAAATATTTCTAAATTGTGAATACATAGCTTTTGAAGCCGCATTATCACCACCACTCGCTTTTGAACCACTACCCGCATAATGACCATACGAAATACCAAATTGAACTTGAGCCGTATCATCACTTGGGTCTACAGAATAAATATTCATATAATACTCACCACTTGACGCACTTTGTGCCGAAGAAGTGAAATATGTAGCTAAACTACCAGTATTACCAGACCATAGTGGAGATGAAACCACAGCTTTCATATTTTCAAGTATATCGTTGTCTGGGTCAAAAACAGTATAGATACTTGGTTTTGTTATTGGAGCTGGTCTACCAATACTCTTACCAAGTAGTTTGGATGCAACTGATAACCCACCAATTCCTTTTCCAGACTTTACAGCATCTTCTATCTGCATAATTTCTTGTGATGATAATCCCTTTTTTTTCTTTATCTTAGCCATTATTTATCTCCTACTCAGTAGTTACATTTACTGGTACATCAGCACTAATAGTTATTGGAATAGTATATGTCGCACCAGTTTCATTACCAACGATAGTAAGTTGTGTATTAATATCAGAAGATAATGTTCTTGCAATTAAATCAACTGCTTTAGCTACAACGGTAATTGAATTTTTTCTATCATCATCACCAATAAAAGTTGGTATTGTAGCTCCTTGAGCCGAAACTTCACCACCAGCCGATACCATCATTCTACAAGAATCTGAATTATGTAGTACAAATGTGTATCCAAGAGTTGCATCTGAAGCATTTCTTGTATTTGGTGTAATTGTTTGTTTAACACCAGCTTTCTTAAAATTCATTGAAGTTGTAGTAAGTTCAAGAATAGGCATCTTAGCTGTATTTTTGGGTAATGTGGTTAACTTATATCTCATTACTTGATTTTCGTCTGGTACGGCTTCTATCAATGGCATATTTTCAATAACTGCACCATAATAGTTAGAACCAAGAGAATTTGTCACATCCCATAATGTATAATCTATCTCATCATCTGCTAATGCAAATTTACTAATTTTAAATTCATTTCTGCCGCGAGCTAATAGCTCTCGACCTTTCTTAGTTAAGATAGCATCTACGGTTGTTGAAGAATTGTCTAAAAATCCCATGTTTTATCTCCAGTGATTAATTTTGTATTCGTATATAAATATTCGTCACCAAAATTTTTGGTAAAATAACTTATTGATTCATATATAAATATCATTGTTTTAGTTTTTTCTGTTTTTATTCTATACTTAATTTAGAATCGCCTGATTCTTTTGTTGTTAAAATAGTTGGTGAAGTTATAATTACTTCTATTGATTCTTTACCATCTGGTGTTGTATCATTCGTTTGTTTACAACCATCAAATAATAAATTTCTTAAAGCTGTAGTACTCTCATAAAGTGGTGTTACTTCGGCAGGACTTAATGAAGAAGAATTTGAATGATATCTTTGATGTTCTTTATTATTCAGATTGCCCGCTCTATAAAAACTTTCTTTAGAATTATAAAAATATTGTTCTATCTTATGATATTCTGATACTCTCGAACTACTAATAATGGGTGTACTTACTTCTTCAAAAAAACTCTTACCAGCTTGTCCACCAGAATATCCGCCATTATGACTTGCTATATAAGAACCACTATATATGTTATCACCTCTTGCATTATTAGTAAAACTATATAATGATGGCATAAGGAATGTATCATAAGTATCTATTGTGGTAGAAGAATTAGCTCCATATAAAGATGTTGTTGAAAAATCTTCATAAGTGCCACTCCACGAGAATACATCCTTAAAAAGATTTATACTACTTGTGTGGTCATTATATTCTCCAGTGAAACTTGGATACATAGATTCACTAATGAATCCATCGGTATCAAGATATTGACCAAAAAAAGATGGTATTATAGACTCACTAATAAATGTTTGATAGTAATCTTGTGTACCAGTAAAACTTGGATACATAGATTCACTAATAAATGTTTGATAGTAATCTTGTGTACCAGTAAAACTTGGGTACATGGATTCGCTAATAAATGTTTGATAGTAATCTTCTGTACCAGTAAAACTTGGGTACATGGATTCGCTAATAAATCCATCAATATCAAGATATTGGCCACTAGCAGATTCGGCATAATTTAAATCAATAGAATCTTCATAATATGTATTATCAATTTCTGGTGGTTGCCCAATAATAGCTTTAGAACGTTCAAATATATTTGACTCAATTAAAGTACCTAACGCGGCATTAGCTCGAGCTGGAATTAAACTTTTTATTTGTTCAAATATAGCTTTATCGTAGAATTTCAAAATTCTCATATAATCCCAAAAACTATTAGGTGAAGTATATTTCTGCCAATATAAATCTTTTATTTTTCTTAATCCACGATAATAAGTTTTAAATTGGTCTCTTGGGTCACCAATATAATCTGAAAAATCCAAGTTACCCATCGAAAACATAATATCTTCATTTATAACATCAGTTGGTGCAAAGAAAACACCAAGTTTATTTGAATCTGTACTTGTCAAATCATATGCACTAACTTCATTTCTACTATCTATTGATAATTTACTTCCATATATCAATCTATTTTCTTCAATTCTTATTTTCGTAGCTCGTCTCATTTGTGGGCTAAAATTAGGAACTACAAATTGTTCTACGTCTTCAGTATAATCATAACTATCCCTATCTGGATAATTTCTAGCACTACCAGTTTGGTAATAACTTTGGTCTGCACTTGTATCAAGTATATCAATAGAACCTGTTCCATGATTAGCTTCTTTATTAAACGAATATCTTAAAACTAAATCGGTATAAGACGCTGACGGATGGTTACCATTATAAGTTTTTGGAGCTCTAACATGATTATCAAAATGAGATTGTGATAAAGGTGAATTCCAATAACGAAATTCCATCATTGAACCAGTAAATTGATTACCAAATGTTCTTAAAGTATCACCACCAATGTATGCATCACCATCTTGTTGGAATTTATTATTCATTCCAGATAAAGCTCCACCAGCATTACCATCTACATTTAAACTTGCAGAAGATTGATAGTAAATTCTATTTCTTGTAGCGTCATATTTTTTAAGAAATAACTCGTAGTCAATATTTCGAGTAGTAGTATCGTCCACCAATGTTGCAGTACTTGCACTTTTCCTTGTTAACATTACAGACCAGAACTCGTTGTCAAAAACTGGTAACAATGAAGATGATATTTCCGCGTTAGTAGAACTACCAGTTATAGCAAATGTTAAGTAACCATTGTTGTCTGCCGAACCATCGTCCTTTAATGTAATTGCCCAATCAGTACCTTTTTGATAAAGTACTTGTTTAAATTCTCCACTACCAGATTGTACTGCTCTGAATCTGAATTCTACCGTATCAGGTACTCTACCAGAACTTGTATCATCAGTCCAAGTTGTTTCTACTTGTTGACTACCATAGAAATTTAAAGACCTTCTATATTTACGAACTATTTCATATACAGGGTTTTGTTCTGGTAAAACAGGCCCGCCATATTCTCTTACACGTAATATTGTTGTTGGTAAACCATAACAACTAATCAATCCTTTTAATGCACGAGAAGTACCCTTTGTTTTTAAGAAATATGGCATATTAACTAATATTCTATTCCAAACTTCTCGTGTAATATCTCTTTCGGCAGTAGCAGATGTTTGTACTGCTACATTATCAGAACCAGATACTTCTATACCAAGTTGATGTTTTGGTAAACTAATTAAATTTTTACCATCAAAAACTTTCCAACCAAACCCTTTAGCTACTTGATGTACTAAATCTCTTGACAATCCTTCGTCAATTTTATTAGTACGGTGATTTATATCAGTTAGAGCTTTTGTATATAACCATATATCATCAAAATGATGTCCTACCATATCTACAAACGTAAAGAATTGTTCATTTCTATCATCATCTTTAACATGCAATGGTAAATTGTTTACCAATCTGTCTAAATTTTGTCTATCATATAAAGATGCACTATCATCGTTTCCACCTTTCCAACTTAAATACTGACTTGATGTGGCTGGAGCTAAAACATATGGATTAAGTAAAGTTCCTGTACCACTTACTTTTGGCCAAGAAGTATCATTGAATTCTCCAAGTGAACTTGTTGCATAAGATGAAGATTGAAAATACATATACTTTTCAAATCCATCAAAACTATTTTTAACTTCACGTATACTTCTTTCTGCACTTCTTATATCGGATGTTGAACCACTTATAGGTATAAGTGAAGAACTTAAATTATTATAATGTTCTATACGTTTAATTTTATATTCAAAATTATCATATCTTTTTTGTATAGAACTAAATTTTACAAAGTTTCCGTAATTAGTATAATCATGATTCAATTCTACACTCAAATCACTTTGACTAATAAATTTATCTTCTAACTCGCCAGAAATATCAGCATTACTTGATACAATATTTTGTCTATTTTTCCAATCAGTTCTTGTACTTTCAAATGGAAGTTCTGTAGACCAATAATCTGGTTGTCTTAATACTATACCATCTATTTTCTCGTCAACAAAATCTATTAAATTAACAACTTTGGTAAGTGATGGTAACATTTCTCTCGAAACCCACACAAAATCCTTTTCATTAACACTTTTGGGTAATGGTCTATATAATTTAAAAACTACAGAATTTGGCCAATTTTTAAAACTTAAATTATCACTTCTAAAATTTGTTACTAATGAAACTCTATCACTACCCAAATTTACAAGTGTTCTCAAATCTCTTTTTTCTTTTAATCTCCAATTAGATTGTGCTCTTTTAAATGGATATTCCCATTCTTTTCCTTGAGCCCATTCACCATCTTCGGCTTCATTTGGAGCTGGTGTACCAGGATTGCCCCACACGTGTCTAACAAATTGAGCTTCTTCTGCCCAACTCCTATCAACTTCTATAATTGTTGGTGATATAACATCAGTAATTTGTGCAACAAATGGTTCATATGTTGGAATATATTTTACACCATCAATATAAATAATTTTATATGTAGTACTAATATTCCCACTATTATCTCTTACACTAGCTTTAGCTACATAAACACCTGAGTGTCTATATCGTTTACGTTCAGTAAAAGTTTCTGTATCGTGGTACATTTTATCTTCTAACTCAACATCCCTTTCTATAACATCAGAACCATCTCCGAAATCAAATTCATATTTTACAATTTGGCCATCCGTATCAGACGCACCGATAATGAATGTCATCTCATTTTCTATATCAGAACTATCTTCTGATTTACCATACGCAAACATAGTAATAGTAGCCGCTGAATTTGGAAATATTGTTACTTCACGTGAAGTTATTTTGGTATATGTATCTATACCATCACTATACAATGTAGTTAATGTTACTTGATATAACCCAGGCGATTTATATATATGACCTGGCGGCATATCTTTACCTTCCGTTTCATCATAATCACCATCACCCCATTCCCATAAATTTTTAACTGGGGTTGGTTCAGTTTTTATAGCAATTTTTGTTTGAAATGCATCAACATCACCATCAACATATCGTAAAAACATATTTACTGTATAAATACCTGGCTGTGTATAAGTATGATTATATGGTTCTATATTACCTGGTTCGAGTAATTGTTCATTGTATGTACCATCACCCCATTGCCATAATACACTATCGGCTATATGTGGTATGTATAAACAAGACCCGTCATCTATCGCCGCCCAAGGAACCCAATTCCAAGCTCTATCATCAACACACCCATTTAAATTTAATTCTGGTAATTGACCAACAAATGGTGGTGGTGGATATTGTGCAATAGAAAATGGTGAAATTGTTCTACCACTTGCTAACCAAGCTTGATAATCATTTAATTGGTCTTGTGAAATTTGTCCTAATGAAATAGCGTCAGCAAACCAATCATATAAAGGATGAGCTGGCTGAAATTCATCGAGTAACATTTGACCATAGGTAAGACTTTCTATATCACTATCGTATACGGGTATTAAATCTGGCCCATAAATTTCTGTCCACGTAATTACTTCTTCTTCTAATTCAGTTACTGTTGCATTAAATGTATTTATTTGTGCTAATAACTCTTGGTGTATCTCTATAACTGCCTGTACGCCCATCCCATTTTCAGTAGCTATGTCACCATAATTTATACCTCCAGCTCCAGCGTAACCAGACTCTTGTTGTTCCATTAATGTAAATAACCCTATACCACTATCATTTTGACCATATAAAAGACCAGCAGATATATTTTGTATATCAAGGTCTTCTGGGTCAGGTGGCCCATAAGAACCAATTTGAAATACAAATGGTTTTATTGCAACTTGCGGAATTGGAGCAATTTTAAAATCACTGGCTACCCATTCATTGTACGCATCTATATCAGCTGGTGTTAATGAACCAATATTTAATTCTGTTTGTATCCACCAATTTGCTAATGGAGTTTGGGCGGGGGAAATAGTTTGTCCATTACTAAATGTAAATTGAGTTAAACCTAATGCCGCAAAATAATCATCACCTATTGCTACTTCTCTAATATCATGAATAGGAACAAAAAATGCACCCAACCAATTAGGAGTTATAGTTGCGGCTGGTGGAGTAAATTTTACATCAACCCTATCACCAGGTACTATATCATAAAAAGTTCCATCTTGACCTTGTATTGTATTTTCTTGTAAATTTATTGGTGATTCACCAGTACTTGTTATTTCATAATAATCAACTTGATTATCAGTATATGTTTCTACAACTGGGTCTACTATAACTTCTTCTGTAGTTATATCTATTGTAAATGTTCCTGTTGAAATTCCTTCAACAGATTCGTTGGCTTCATCTACTCTTACCGCTCTTCCGCCATCTTCAATTCCATCTACAACAAAAGTTTCACCAGTACCAATTGTAATTGTATCACCAACTTCAACACCAAATGTACTCCACGGTTCAGCTGATTCTGGCACTTCCGCGACTACTTGAATTCTTAAAAGATTAGCAGAACCAACTAATGTCCATTCACCATTCAATGGTGCATCAGTAGAAGTTAATGTGACTGGAGTTTCTACTGTAGACGAACCATCCGTACCAAAAAAATCTGACGCGGCCGATGTATAAGAAGTATCAAGTCTAATTAACTTTGTTTGATTCCTTTCAATAACCGTACCTCTAACCCACGTATCGGCGTTGCCTGGAAATACACCTTCTGGTAAAGGTGGTGGGTCAATTGGTTCTGGTTCATATTCTACAATTTCTGGTAAATCTGCCGATACTGGTGGGGGTTCTGAATCTGGAACTGGTGGATATTCTATTGGGGTTTCATCTACTTCAGTTTGTGTTGGCGGTAGACGAGTATCAGTATTCTCATCCACATCATGAATCGGTACTGTCTCTCCCTCCTCTATCATCCTTAATATTAATGTATCTTCTTTTCCGCCCCATATAATCATAATTAGCCTCCACTACCAATTATAGAAGTAACAAAATCATATTCATCTGGACCTGTACTTGATGGTTTGTATTTTGGTACTACTTTATTAACTACGGGAATAGCTTGTCTTTCATATGGAATTAAAGGCTCATTCGGTGCTGGAATCTCATCTAAAATAGCTCCTGGAACAACACCTGGATGTTTTACCAAAGGAAGTCTTGGTTCTTCATAAATTCTTCGTTCAATATGAGTTATATAACCTCTATCGAAAATAAATTCACCACCAACAGATTTTTTTGTAAATTGTTTACTTCGTGGTAATCCTTGTAATCTAATTTTTTTGCCACCAAATCCATCTGGAAAAGTCATATCTACATTTAAATTTTTAGTACCCCAATGTTTTATTGTTTTTCTTAAACTATTAAAAGATTCTTTAAATCTATCACTATCAATATTATTTGGTACTAACCTAATTTCTCGTCTATCTTCTGAAATTTTATGTATCCACGCAGAATTATTTTTTATTAACAATTCTTTTCTACGTTCAACTTCTTCGCCCTTAACTCCACTATAAATTAAATTATCATCATCAATATACCAAGGTAAGTCGGCGTTGTCTGGATATAATCTTTTTGGACCAGTATAAACTTCATTGTTATGTGCATAAACTAATATAGTTTCATCAGTACCAAACTCTTCTCTTAAAAAATTATAATTAACTTGATATTTACCTCTCACATAACCTTTACTTCGTAAATCATTGCCTGGTTTTACTATTACATTATTACCTTCTACTATATAATCTTTTGTAATAAAACTTTCAATTAAATTTGTACCACCAGCATCGTAAATATGACATTCAATATAATCATGCACACCTGGTGTACCAGATAGAAATGGAGGCCAATCATAACCAGGCAGACCTATTTGTCTATTGCCACCAACTTCTAAAAGTTGTTTATCTTTTGGTTTTAATCTATGAACTGCCATTTTAATTTCCTAAGAGTACTGGTGTTGGGATATATCCGTTTAGACATCACCATTATTATTATCCGAATACTTATCATCCTGTGGGTTCAATTGGTCGGTGGTCATTGCACTCACATTATATATAAATGTTCCATTTCCAACATCTAATGTTACATTTATACCCAATTCATTCATTAACTGACTATTGAACTGTGCTTCTGCGAAATGAGCAATATTTTTCGTTTGAAGTCTAACTTGTACAACATCACCATCATTAACAGATAAAGATTGTGCTCTCCATTCGCCATCATTTACTTTAAATTGTGTATTAACACCCATTGTACCTTGTCTAACATTAGCGTTTACTTGTTGATTAATACCAGATATGGTTCGTGGTGCACTTTCAGCCCAATTTGGAAGAAATGCTACATCAAGTAATTCTGACGGGAATGTAAATGGGTCTGGTGTTAAAATTGGATTTTCTGTAGCAACTGGTGTTGGCGTTGGGGTTGGTATTGTAAATCCACCAGTAATTGTTTGCTGTCCACCTATAGGATTACCAGGTGGAGCTATATTAAATACTGAATAATCTACACCAAACAAAACAGGAACATCAACTTTACCATTATCATTTGCAACAATTTGTGTAACAAGTGTTTCTACAATTTCTCTTGTTGGCTCAAGTTTATAATGAGCCGCATTTACAGTTGCTTCTGGTAATTGTTGTGGTTGTATTTGAATATTAATTGAAAAATCATTACTCATTACACCATCAACTGACGCTCTAAAATTACCATTACCAAGTTCCGCAACTTCTGTCGCGGATACTATATATAGTCCTACACTCGAATCTACTACATCAGAAAATACTAATTCAAGATTTGGATTTTGGGTACCAGTTATTTTAAAAATCTTTAACTCTACCCCTGTCGCTGGTACTGGAACTTCTGTTGTTCCCGTAGGAATTGTTGTAGTAGTTGTAGTAGTAGTTTCTGTTTGTCCTGGAAGATTGCCGCCTAAATCACCGGCTCCACCAATCATCCTTGATATGGTTGTATTATTTTTTCCACCCCATAATAACTTTGACATCTTAGCTTTCTCCTTAGATAAAATCTGAATTTTGTTGCTCATTCATCCAATCAGTTAAAGAATCTACTTCTTGTGTTTGTTGTTGAGTTGGGGAATTAATCCAATTTATAGTTAAACTACCCCACGCAGTTAAATTACCAGGTGTAACTAAAACTTGGTTAATTGGATAACTTTGTGTGTTCCCTGGTGGTGCAACATATGTTTCAGTTGATGGCTCATCCATATCATCTTCCATTTCATCCATACGTAGAATCTTAGTATTTAATTTACCACCCCATATTAATTTATAATTTTTCATATTAACTCCTTAATATCCTATTTTATTTTGTGAGTTAAAAGACTTACCACCAGATTTTTGTACTGGAGCTGGTCTTGAACTATTACCCGTTACTCCTCTAACATCATCTACTCCAACCGCGTTTCTTCGGTTTTGAACCGCGGCATCTCTAGCTAAAGCACCTTCACTTTTTATTTCTTTATTAACTTCGTTTTCATAGTCAACTCTTTGTCGTTCATTCATAATATCACCAGGTCTTGCTAACATTGGTTCGCCAACTAATTGATTAGCTAATAATCCAACTTGATGCACAGATTTAGCTACTTGGCCAGTAATTTGATATAAAGTTTCCATAACTGGTTTACCATCTTCTAATCTTTCTCTAATCTGTTGCAATTTTTCTTCATCTAATCTTTCCATCCCTGGAACAAAAAAATCTTCATCTCTATGAGTACCAAGTAATGCATCGGCGTTACGCATTCTTGTATTAGTAATTGCTGGCCCTTGGGTTATACTATCATATAATTTTGAGCTCAACACTACAATATCTTCATTTGAAAACCCCATCATTTTAACCAAATCCATATTTTGTATTGGAAATTTTACATCATCTTGAAATAAACATAATGTATTACCACCAGTTTTAGTTATTAATGTTCCATCCTTTACAGTTATAAATGGTTTATCATTTAACGTAAAACCTCTATCAATAACTTCATCAAGAATTTCATTTTTCATTTCATGATTTCTATAAACCATGTTATTATAAACATATTGATGTGGTGCGTCTAACCCCATTCCAGTTCTAACATCTTCATATGATTGTAATTCACCATCAATCTCATATGGTTGTGCTGAACCCGTAATTTTAGCTTTGGTCAACGCCGAATCAAGTTTTAATTCATATTCTTTCTCATCTGCGTTAGCAAGTGATTTGAAATAGTCATTATCAAATAATTCTTGCGCGGTATATGGCATTATCGTATCACCCTAAATTCAAAATCATTATCTATAATTTGTACTATTTCACCAATTCCACTACCACTTACTATTTTATAATTAATTCTATAATTTCTTTCTGGTTGAAACCCCTGTAACCAAACATCAAAGAAATTTCCAGTTGAATCACAACCAATAATTGAACCACTACCAAACGGAATAATTACATCTTCAGTATAAGCATCTTTTATTTCAAAATACGAACTACCACTTGGTAAATACTTTGGTGTTACTTGATTTGTAGTAGTTGACGACCAAGTTTTTGCAGGGAATCTTTCTCTACCAACAACTCTAAATCTAACTTTAGAATCCTCTTGATACTCTGGTCTAAGTTCTTTCATATACACTTCTAAACTATGTAAGTCACTACCAGTTAATGGACTCAATGAACCAGTATTCCACGTAGTATCATTCCAAACTACTTCAAGTTTTGGTGGATATATAGTATGAGTTTCTCGTGAAAAAAATGAAAAATGACCAAGTTTGGTAGTACTACCTTCTGCTAAAGTAGAGTCTGTATTACCAACACTACCACTCCGCTTCAATATAAATCCCTCATTCGGATAAGAAGACCCACTACTAATCCAGTTGTTTACAATACCAGTTACATCCATTCTAACATCACTAGCTTCATTTGTAAATGATTGTGACGCTTCTAATGTATATGTAGATGCTCCATTAAACCATGTTCCACCAGTATCATTAGTACCCCCAACCCATTGGTCATTCGCTGTCGGGCCTGTTCTAAACCTCCAAGACGCTCCATCGGTGATTGGTGGCCAATCAAGGTATCTTCCCTCTCCATTTTCCCAAGATTGACTGACAGGATATGCATATAACACATCACTTGAACCCAATTCTTGTGAATTAGCATCATACAAATTTAAATAATATTCAGCATCAGATGGTATCAATCCACTATTAATTGACTCTGATATGTACGTTAAATCAAACTGAATTAAAGCTCTGGAGACATTTATTTGTGTACCAGAATCATTCATATCTTTACGTACTTCTAATATTTCATCAAGACCAGTATTCTGACTTGATGTTGCATTTCCTTCATACAAAGTTGTATCTTTTGTAGCAAATTCAAAATAATGCATTATATTATACTCCCTACTACTTGACCTTTTATGTCACTATCTGGATATTTTAATTCAAAAATACAGGGGTCTAAGGATGGATATATTACACCATTTTTATATGCCGCTCCCATATCATATATGTGACCAGAGTAACCATCTGAAGTTCTCCACTTGTTTATTATACGAACTGGTAATTGTACGGGGTCACCAGGGCCATCACCATCTAAATCAATTGAAAACGGAATTAATTGAGCTACTCCATCAACCAATGATATCTGATATGATATGTCGGATATCATTATTGGTTGATTAATTTCCCATCTATCAATATCAAAAAAGTTTTTAATCTTCTGAATACACTTTAATAATACTTCTTCTTTATTATATCCAGATTTAGTCATAATTTTAAATTCCACGCCTATATTAACAATCCACGCATCTTTTAAATTTATAGCATCAGTTACCATTCTATATTGACCAAGATAATTTTTTAAATTTTCTTTTACGGCTAAATTAGTAGTAGCTAAATTTTTACTATAATCATACCCAAGTAAATACATATTTAACGCTAATGGATTTGGAATTCTTGTAGGAACTTTTGGAGCACCAGTTTCTGGCGAATCATCTTGTCCATATAAACTTTTATCAATACTAAAAATACCAGTACCATCAACCGATTCCTTTTGAAATTGAAATTGAGCTACTTCTAATTGTTCATCTGGTACTATATACGCTTTAGATATAGCACCATATTTAGCAGGCATAGAATACGCTCTAACTATATAATCATATTTAGTAACAGTTCTTCCTTGAGCTTGAAAATGAGCTAACGCATTTTGTTTTATCTCTATAACACTCTCTTTACCTTTACCACCACGTGCTGGATGCGGGTTGATAACTCCAAGTGAATTTTTTGATTGAATTACAGTAGCACTATCAAGACCAGTAGAAGTTAAGCTAATATTCTTTTCTTTTAATTCAATAATAGAACCCTCGGCTACATTATGAGCTACACCACCCCCATGTGCATATTTTATAGTTAATATTGTATTACTTGGAGCTAATCCATACGCTTTTGTTTTTAAAAAGTTAGCCGGGTCAAATGTTCTATCTAACATAGAAACACCTTCTGGTAAAGAAGAACCCACATTATCTGGATTTGGTATGATTTCCTCGTCAGCTCCTGCCGAAACACCAGCTCCGAATCGTAATTCCGTTCTACCATCAGGTCTCATATACTTTGTGAATCTCCTTGGTGTTTTAATTAATCTAATTAAATAAGGAACATCATCTGAATATTGTGATAACTCTGGGTCTGCACTATCTGCATTAGATACATCATCAAATACAATATCTTTTGCTAAAAAATCTACTTCATACCAATTATTTCCATCGTCATCTGTAACAGACATAATATTAGTAACATCTGAGTTAGCTAAAGCAATTCTATCATATTTTTTAGCCGAACCAAAGGTAAATGTTTCGGTTGTTATATCACCACTATATACAGTTGCAGACTTTTTTAAAAGATATTTGGTTGGTTCTACACCAGAAGTTTCATATATAGTAGTTGAACGTGGTGCTACAGAACTTGAATTTGCAAAATCAATATCTTCTTGCATTCTAAATACAACACCATTTGCCGATTTCATTTGAGTACCACTTAATACTTTCATAGCGTATCTATAATCCGGTCTAATAGTATCACCACTACCTATAGCTGGAATCGTTTGAAATAAATCTATTTTTGTTGAAGATGGTGTAGCTAACTTTGGTTTGTATCCCAGTGATTGAGCTATTTCGAAAACATTTTCTATTTCTTCTGCATAAGATAACAAAGATTCTTTGAATCTATCATCAATATAATAAGATAATACATCTCCAACATACGCCGCCATTTCAATAAACATCATACCTGGGTCTGACTCATTAAAATCATTAAATGTATTGGGAAAATATGTTTTAGAAAATTCTATTAAACTATCTTTAAAGTTTGAAAAATCTTTACTAAGATATTTTACTTCTTTTTTTTCTAATTTTGCCGCCGTAGCCATTTAAAATCTCCTAAAAATTGGAAAAGAAAGTTAATTGTAAAGAATCAAATATGCCTGGTTCTATAGTAACGCCAAACTCTATAGCAACATCAATTTGATTTGGATTCTGTTCGCTTGTATTAACATCAATTCTATTAATAACTACGTGTGGTAACCACATTTTTAAAGCATCTTTAATAGCTTCTTCCACTTTAATTGTTGTATCGCTTCGAATCGGGTCAAACAAAATAGAATATAAATCAGAACCAAACTCTGGCAAAAATGGTCTCTCACCTTTCATTGTCAATAATAAATTTTTTATATTATGTGACGTTTGTTCTAATGTTGTTTGTGTTTGTTGAAAAAAACCAGACTCAGACCTACCAAGTGGAAACGATAATCCAATCCAAGTATCTGGACTCAAATCATTTTCTAAAGCACCCATTTACTATTTTCCCTTTTTATTATCTATAGCTTTCATTACTTTGCTATAATCTCTTGTTAAAGCATTTTGAACGTGGTCAGGAACATCTTCGACATTAACACCAGCTTTTCTTATAGTATCAACTGCTGCCATTTCTCGTTTACCCTCGTCTGATTTTCCATATCCCACTAATTCGCTAACATGATTAGTATCAAATGTACCACCACTCATAGTTGGATATTCTTCAAAACCAGGTTTACTGCGTCCAAGTCCACCTTTAGTTTCATTAAGAATTTTATTTAAAGTCTCATTTTTTGAATAGTGGACTTTTTCTTTAATTTTACCATCAACTGATTTATTAAATTCTTTTGATAAAGATTTTAAATCTACTCGTTCATCTCTAAAGTCTTCTTTAATAAATATCTCTTTTAATTGTTTTGGTAGTTCTTCCCTAACTTTCTTTTCTACTATTTTTTCAATAATTTTTATAAATTGTTTCTTGTTCATAACATCTCCTATTAACCTTTAACTCCCGCTACACCAGTTGCATTCTGTATTACAAATTCACGAGTGTCGGCTTCTGCTCCACTTCTTTTAGCAGTGGCTACTAATTGACTACCTGGAACTGTTCCACCATAGTTAGCCTCCACATCAGCTCTCATTTCTTCAAGATTATCTGTAAATGTGAATGTTTGATTTCCCTGCATTTTTAGTGTTGTTTTATCTTTAACATCAATCCAAGCTACAAAACTTTCGGGTCCAGTTTTAATAACATCTTCATCGACTAAAAATTTTCCAGGTTTTGCATTCTTTCCATTTACACTTACAATACCTTTTGTTTTCATTATAACAGCTTTTGC
>Ga0257118_1001300_pt1 | contig 15342 bp, 11 predicted proteins | sample SI112_150mmetaG_FD_190156 | JGI IMG/M metagenome (GOLD analysis project Ga0257118, IMG submission 190156) | Marine microbial communities from Saanich Inlet, British Columbia, Canada - SI112_150m | ecosystem: Environmental > Aquatic > Marine > Inlet | place: Canada: British Columbia | collected...
AAAGTAATGGTCGGGGCGAGAGGATTCGATCCCTCTGGGAGACCGCTTCAAGTGGTCCACCTCCGACTATAGCTACGTTGAAAGTAATGGTCGGGGCGAGAGGATTCGATCCCTCTGGGAGACCGCTTCAAGTGGTCCACCTCCGACTATAGCTACGTTGAAAGTAATGGTCGGGGCGAGAGGATTCGATCCCTCTGGGAGACCGCTTCAAGTGGTCCACCTCCGACTATAGCTATGTTGAAAAGTAATGGTCGGGGCGAGAGGATTCGAACCTCCGACCACCGGCACCCCATGCCGGTGCGCTACCAGGCTGCGCTACGCCCCGAAAAAAGAATATATAGGAAAAATTGGAGGCTGGAACCGGAGTCGAACCGGTGTACACGGCTTTGCAGGCCGGTGCATGACCACTCTGCCATCCAGCCTGAATGGACTACAATGTAAAAAAAATGGAGCGGGAAACGAGATTCGAACTCGCGACCCCGACCTTGGCAAGGTCGTGCTCTACCAGCTGAGCTATTCCCGCTTTAAATCAGAGATGCGTATTCTACAGAAAAAAATAGCTATGTCAACTATTTTTTATAAAATACAAATTTTTTTAGATTAATTGTAAAAACAGTTAAAATTAACTTCTGGCTATTTTGACTATTTTAACTATTCATAGAGTATCATTACGCATAATAATCGGGAGCAATAAGGTTGTTGATGGCAGTAGAGATAGGGGAGGTGCTGGGCATCGTTAAATAAGTCATATGTGATAGGAGTAGTGAGTATGAGCAACAGCAAGTCAACCATAAAGAGATTGTCTATCTTATGGGTAGTCCCCCCGATCATAGTTGGGGTGGCTGCTTTTGTGTTATTGGTGGGTGGTAAAACTGCTCCTATTAAGAGTGAAAAGCAGGAGGTGGTGCGTGCGGTTCGTACTATAACTGTCCCTAAGCTTGCGATTCGTCCTATGGCAGAGGGTTATGGGGTGGTGCAGCCAGCGAAAGTTTGGAGTGCAATTGCTCAAGTTAGTGGGCGTATTATTAAGATGCATCCTCGGTTGCGCAATGGGGAGATTATCTCTGCTGGAGAGCTCCTGTTTAAGGTTGACCCTATCAATTATGAGCTCGTACTAGAGCAGCTTAAAGCGCAACTTTTAGAGTTAGAGATTCAACATACCAATACTGATGATTTATTGACTATTGAGCAGCGCAATTTCGAGCTTGCTAATCAGGAGTTTCAGCGTCTCTCTCAGTTATCTGCTACAGGTGGTGTATCTCAAAGTAGTATCGATAGTGCTGAGAGGATTATGCTTAATTCAAGGAGTTCAGTCCAAAATCTTCGCAATTCTCTATCTCTAATTCCTACTCAACAACGGGTCTTAAAGGCTAAGTTGGCACAGGCAGAGAGAGACTTGGATAATAGTGTGGTTTATGCTCCATTTAATCTACGAATTGCTAATTTAAGTATGGAGAGAGAGCAGTATGTAACTACTGGGCAGAAACTTTTTGTGGGGGATGGTATAGATCGTTCAGAGGTAGTTGCTCAAGTGGCTCTCTCATCAGTCTCTAAGCTATTTACTAGCCATCGTAGTGCACCTAGCTCACTGCAGATGAGTGAAGGTCTTGCAGAGTATGCGGAGCTTACATCTACTGTTCAGGTGGATATGGGAAATGAGAGTGCCGAGTGGAGTGCAGAGTTTGTCCGTTTTACGGATAGTGTCGATAGTGAGACTCGTACGATTGGGGTGGTAGTTGCAATTGATAAACCATACAGTAAGATTATCCCTGGAGTGCGTCCGCCACTCTCTAAGGGAATGTTTGTACGGCTACAGCTCTTTGGGCGCATTCAACCTGAGCAGATAATAATCCCTAGAACTGCTGTGAGAGGTGGTGAGGTGATGTTGATGGATGGCGAACAGCGTCTACAGACATCTAAAGTTGAGATTCTCTACCGTCAGGGTGATATAAATATAGTTAGCTCAGGTGTGAATGAGGGAGATATTTTGGTCGTATCTGATCTTATCCCTGCAGTGAATGGAATGTTACTTAAACCGCAACTAGATAACAAGCTGCAACAGCAGCTCTTAGATTACCAAAATGATTAACTGGTTTACCCACCATCCAAATGCCTCAAATATTTTGATGGCAGCCATTATTCTGTTAGGGCTCGTAACTATCCCAGATCTTCAGCGTGAAACTTTTCCTAAAATTGAGAGTAATAAAGTTAAGGTTACTGTCATTTATAAGGGGGCAACTGCGAGAGAGGTGGAGGATGCAGTCTGCCAACGCTTAGAGGAGGCTGTTGAAGGTGTGGTGGGTTTAGATGAGATGCGTTGTGAGTCTAGTGAGGGAAGGGGAGTTGCTACTCTTATTAAGATAGAGGGCTCGGCAATGGAGCGTTTTCTTAATGATATAAAATCCAATGTAGATGCTATTTCTGACTTTCCTAAGGAGTGTGAGCTCCCTATCACTGAGGAGTTGGGGCGCACGGATGCTGTAGTATCTATTGCAATTACTGGCCCTGAAAATCCTGTAGTGTTGAAGGGGTATGCGGAGGTAGTTAAAGACCGTTTAAAGAGAGCTGCTGATGTTGCTAATATAACTATTCAGGGCTTTTCTGACCACCAGTTAAGGGTTGAGATTCCTATCCAGAGGGTGCGTCAATTTGGTATTTCAGCTGCTGATATCGCTAATATTATTCAACAGAGAAGTATCGCAACCCCTAGTGGAGAGCTTAATGGTGAGCAGGAGGAGATAATTCTGCGCTTTGCAGATCAGCGTAAGACGACTGCTGAGTTAGAAGATTTAGTGGTTATTTCTGGTAAAACAGGCGCCGCAATTAGACTTGGGGATATTGCAACTATCCACGATCAGTTTGAAAAAGATGAGAGCAAGGTAGAGTTTGATGGGAAACGGGCTGCCATTCTTAATATAACTAAGAGCCGTCAACAGGATATTCTCACAATATATAATCAGGTTGCGGAATTTGTAGTTAGTGAGCAGGAGCGTGCACCAACAGGTATTCAGCTAACTATTACCCAAGATCGCTCCTCACCAGTGCAAGATCGTCTTGATATGTTATTAGGTAATGGAATGGCTGGTCTAGCTCTAGTATTTTTAGTGTTATGGCTATTTTTTAGTCTGAGATATAGTTTCTGGGTAACTATGGGGCTGCCAATATCATTTTTAGGGGCTCTATTTATCTTGCCGATGTTAGGGGTAACTATAAATATGATCTCAATGGTGGGTTTACTCATTGGGATAGGACTGTTGATGGACGATGCTATCGTTATCGCTGAAAACATAGCCTCTAGGCTGGCGAAAGGTGATCAACCAATGGAGGCAGCAACTACAGGTATTAAACAAGTTCTACCTGGAATTCTCTCCTCGTTTACCACTACGGTGCTAATTTTTGGCTCATTAGCTTTTATTAGTGGCGAGATAGGGCAGGTACTAAGGGTTATGCCCATTGTATTGTTGGTGGTGTTAACAGTAAGTTTAGCGGAGGCATTTTTAGTTCTGCCTAACCATCTGGGGCACTCATTAAAATATATAGATGCTAATAAACAGTCTAAGTTCAGAGAATCTTTTGAGAGAGGCTTTGATAAGATAAGAGATAATGTTTTTGGTCCAGTTATAGACTTTGCAGTAGAACAGCGTTATCTCACTATTGGTCTAGTTTTAATGTTGTTGATTTTAGCTGTGGCTATGCCGGTGGCGGGTAAGATAAAGTTTGTAGGTTTTCCTGCTATAGATGGAGATATTCTGGAGGCGCGTATTCTACTTCCGCAAGGAACCCCTCTCTCTCGCACCGAAGAGGTGGTGGCAGAGTTAACTAAAGCACTATATGAGACAAATAGGGTATTTAAACCTCGCCAACCAGATGAGCAGGATTTAGTGCAACATATTACTATCATTTATGGCGAGAATCCAGATGCTCATGAAAATGGTCCACATGTCGCTAGAGTTGTTGTTGACCTATTAGGTGGTGAGACAAGAGATGCCTCAATAGATGAGTTTCGTGAGCAGTGGCGTAAACAGAGTGGGATGTTAACAGATGTAATAGCGATCACTTATACAGAACCAGCTGTAGGGCCAGGTGGCAGATCATTGGATATCCGTCTCTTAGGAGAGGATCTACAGGAGCTTAAAGCAGCCTCTGCAGAGGTTAAGAGTTGGTTAAGATCTTATGCAGGAGTGGTTGATCTTAATGATGATCTGCGTCCTGGTAAACGGGAGTATCGCTTACATATAAAAGATAGTGCAGGTGCTATGGGGTTAGATGCTAACTACATATCAAATCAAGTCAGAGCTGCTTTTCAGGGGGTTAAAATTGATGAGTTTCCACTAGGTAGAGAGACTTATGAGATAGAGCTCCGAAGTAGTGGTGAGCTAGAGCAGTTAACTATTGTAGGAAAAAATGGAGCATTGATTCCGTTAGAGGTCGTAGTGGATATAGAGGAGGGGCGCGGATGGGCACGTATCAACCGTGTTGATGGTGAGCGGGCAGTAACCATTCAAGGAGATGTAGAGAGTGATATTGCCAATGCTCAGGAGCTGTTAACACTAGCGTCTAATGAACTCTTTCCTAAATTACAAGAGAGATATCCTGGGGTGCGGGTAGATATTCAAGGTCAGAGTAATGAGTCAGCTAAGACAGGAAAGTCTATGGTTAGAAATATATTGTTAGGAATGATAGGGATCTATATGTTACTAGCACTCCAGTTTAGAAGTTATCTAACCCCAGTAACTGTAATGTCCGTCATCCCCACAGCGTTGGTTGGGGTGGTATTTGGGCACATGGCAATGGGATTGGATCTAACTCTGCCAAGCATGATAGGGATGGCATCTCTATTTGGAGTGGTTGTCAATGACTCTATCTTGCTAGTGGTATTTATAAGAGAGGCTCACGCCCATGGAGTGCCAACCGCAGTCGCCGCAAAACAGGCAGGAAGAGCCCGTTTTCGCCCAATTTTATTGACCTCAATTACCACTATTGCCGGGCTAATTCCTCTTTTAATAGAGACTAGCCTCCAAGCACAGATCTTAATTCCACTAGCTGCCAGTTTAGCTTTTGGTCTAACCACCGCAACGATCATTGCAATTTTCTTAGTTCCAGCAATCTACACAGTTTTAGATGATTTTGGTAAAGTATAAGAGATAACTGTATGAAAACTGATAGCACAATAAATTCGTTAGATAAGACTCCAGATATTCTCAAGAATGATTTAGATCGAAATCTATGTGTCTGTAATGAGGTTGTTAAATCGGATATCATCAAGGCGATCACAAATGGGGCGACAACAGTGGAAGAGGTGCAAAAACAGACTTATGCCACAGATGGAATTGGCTGTTGCACTAGGCAGGTAGAGCGATTGATTGAGACTATTCATACACCGGATATAAAATAGATTAACTGTTAAGAGAGTTCTATATAAGAAATCTTAAAAAGTTGTCAAAGGGTTTGGGGTAGTGTAATAGCAACTTAATTAGCTATAATACAAAGACGCGAAGTAATAGCTTTACAATTAATCCCTATACCTTTACAATAACTACAGAATACCTTTACAATAATATCGTGATATATTTACAATGAAAAACGAAGTACTAGGCAAAACAAAACGTTCGAGAATGATCCGAAGATACTTGTTGAATTCTGTTAAAGCAGATTATCAACAAATGATTCATGACGGACAAGAAATATTCAAAGTCAGTCGTCAAACCATTCACGCCCATCTCAAGGCGCTGGTAAATATGGGGTACTTAGTGGCCCATGGCAATACAAAAGCGCGAACTTATGATTTTGGTCCAAAACGCTCACATATTCAGAAGTTTGCGCTTAAAAATCTGCGTGAAAGCGATGTTTACTATAAGGACTTCAATTTTATTTTTAAAGGCTTACCCCGTGAGATAGAAGATATTTGTCACTACGGTTTTACTGAGATGCTGAATAATGCGATTGACCACTCAGGAGGTGATTTTGTTTATGTGAATGCATCAAGAGATGAAAATTTTATAGAAATGTCCATCTCTGACGATGGTGAAGGAATTTTTAATCATATTGCTCGCGTGATGGAGTTGTCTGACCCAAGAGAGTCAATTTTAGAACTCAGTAAGGGGAAATTAACAACAGATCCTGAAAATCATACTGGCCAAGGCATTTTCTTCACTTCCCGAACATTTGATACATTTTATATTTACTGTGGAGATCTAATTTTTTCACATAATCAAAAAACTAATGATTACTTGCTGCATGATGATAGTGAACGAGATGGCACTTCTGTATTTATGAAAATAGACTTAGATAGTGACAGGACTCTTGAAAGCGTGTTCGATGCATTCACAGGCACAGAGGATGAAAACTTTGCCTTTAACACAACAATTGTACCAGTGAAACTAGTGTTGTATGAAGGAGAGAAGCTAGTGTCTAGGTCGCAAGCCAAGCGTATTTTAAATCGTGTTGAAAAGTTCAATAATGTGATCTTAGATTTTACAGATGTAGGTTCTATAGGACAGGCTTTTGCAGATGAAGTGTTTCGAGTCTTTGCTCGTAGAAATCCTCAGATAGATATTCAACCTGTAAATACAACTGATAATATTGACAGAATGATTCGTGCGGCTAAAAACAACCCAGACTAGAAAGACTCAAATTGATGTATCACCTAATAAAGATAATACAAAGACAGCACAAACATTGTCAAACACCGATCTTCTATATTGTAACTATTCAGTCGCAGTTGTAACTGTTCAGATTGCCTCTAAAATTCATCAGATCAAGGCGGAAAATTTGAGTATATATTTATATATGATAATTTTGTAACACAGAGATGGTGAATTTTAGAGGTGAAATGAATAGTTACGCTATATTTAGTTCTCTAACACCAGAACAGAGAGGCTTCATAGCCATCTATCTAATACACTACTAACATACTGCTTACCAAGATTATGCCCTTTATCTGGAACAACATTACAACTGCCACCAACCACTTTAGCAAAAGCCATACATTTGTCAGGCTCACTCTGCCAGTCATGCTCACCAACATGAATCTCTACATCTTCTAACTTTTGATAGTCACCATTTTCAATCAATGCTGCCATTTTATCTGATCTTGGAAGACTATAAAATTTCATCTTCTGTTTATTAATCACGCTCCCTATCACTGGCGATATTAATAGTATTTTACTAGGACAAGGATCAATATCTGCCAGAGTATGGAGTAGTAAATAAGCACCATAAGAGACGGCGATTATTTTAGAACCTTTTTGTCCATAAGTTTCTAAGTCCTTAATAATTAAATCTATTTGATCTTGAAATTTAAGGTTATCAAAATCACCACGCATCTCTCTGCCCGCAAGTGAATAACCACGATCAAGCAGTCCTTGACCAAGACCTTCGTTAATTTTTCCACCTCTACCTGTTAGATAGTAAATAGTTTCGTCTCTATTTTGCATAAACAAACCTGCCTTTAATATTAGTCTAATCGTAGAATTATACCTCAATAATTAGGGTCAGAGTGTGATTTATTTAGTATTTTCTATGATTTTTACAATTTATTTCCAATAAATGATAGTATCAGGATCATTAAGATGATCCTGATACATATACATAGATAGCAGAGTGCAAACTACAATGATTGATTACATTTTATAAATACCTATTTAAGGTAAGTTTATTGTAAAGCGCTTGACTTTAAACAGCACTACAATTACAATATTTAAAGTTGATTTTTCGATGAAAAATCAATCCAAAAACAGCTTAAAATATTGTCTTATTTTTCCTGTTTTCTGTCCAGAGATTGGGGCCCACCTTAGTAGGCTTAATAATTCACCTCGTTTTTGGGGTTTTGCAAAAGGTTCTTATGAAAACAGGATTATACGAAGAGTTAATAACTCAACTTTTACAAGACAAACTCTCAGAGTGTGAAGGTGAGTGTTATTTTATAGAGCGCCAACCATTAGAGGCTGCAGATGCAGCGCTCTATCTTTCACACTTTTTACAGCATATTCTGCATGTTATTTTTGAATCTTTTAAGGTGCAGGATAAAATATCTAAACAGATTGAACTTTCAAATGCCTTAATTTATTGGCTTCGTGATTATTTAGATAATGAAAGTCTAACGGAAAATATTATTGACGCCAAAGGTCAATTGTTAAAAGCACTTTATTCAACTAAAAATCCAGTTGCAACAGATTTGAAAGCATATGTTAATAAAATAACACCAATTACAGGTCTTTCGCAAAGTGAACTTTTTACTGGATCTAATGTAGGGTTGTCGCTTGAGTCAGAGTTGAAACGTGAAATATTATCATCAGATGAGATTTGGTGGCTGGTGTCCTTTATTAAATGGACAGGCGTGCGTATTTTTGCAGATGAGCTTAAACAGTTTACCAATAGCGGTAGAAAGCTAAAAATTATTACCACATCTTATATGGGAGCTACAGATCAAAAGGCTGTCAACTTTTTGGGATCACTGCCAAATACTGAAGTGAGAATGAGTTACAACACTTCGCAAGAAAGACTGCATGCAAAATCTTACATGTTTTTACGTGATAGTGGTTTTGATACGGGATATATAGGATCTTCAAATATATCAAGATCTGCTTTGACAAATGGGCTTGAATGGAATCTTAAGGTAACAACTCAAGAAATTCCACATATTATTACAAAGTTTAAGTCTACCTTTGAAACTTATTGGGAGTCACATGAATTTGAAAAGTATCATCCAGACGATGAAAAAGATCAAATAAGATTAAAAAAGTCTTTGGCCAATGCCCGTGGCGTACAGAATAATGATCCTGTATTGTTTTTTGATTTAGAGCCTCATTCTTATCAAAAGCAAATTTTAGAAAAGTTACATATTGAAAGAACGATCCATGGTCGTCACAAAAATTTGATTGTTGCAGCAACCGGTACTGGAAAAACAGTGATTTCTGCATTTGATTTTCGTCGGTTTAATCGTGAAAATCCTGGGGCTAAATTACTGTTTGTGGCACATCGTGAAGAGATGCTAAAACAAGCGCGCAAAACTTTTCAAGCGGTGCTTCGCGATGCGTCTTTTGGAGAATTATGGGTAGGTGGCATAAAGCCAGAACATTTTAATCAGCTTTTTGTGTCGGTTCAAACACTTAAAGGACAAATTAAAAGTCTAGTTTTAACTGATGATTTTTACGATATGATTGTTATAGATGAGGTACACCATATCTCTGCTAATAGCTATAGATCAATACTTAGTCTGTTTTCCCCAGATATTCTACTTGGGTTGACCGCAACACCAGAGCGTCAAGATGGTAAATCGATTTTGGAAGATTTTTGCCATACTATTGCCGCTGAACTTCGTTTATCCGATGCAATTAATAGAAGGTACCTTTGCCCATTTCAATATTTCGGAATTGATGATGTGGTTGATCTTAGTGATGTGGCCTGGAAAAAAGGAAGATATATTCCAGGTGAATTGACCCAGATTTACACTCAAAATGATAATAGAGTAAATCACATTCTCCAGAATATGGATAGTATTTTAGAAGACATTCATGCGATTAAATGTTTGGCTTTTTGCGTATCCCAAGATCATGCAGACTATATGGCACAAAAATTCCTTATTAAGAATGTAAGGTCGGCAGTTCTAACAAGCAGAAATAGTAAAGATCGTGATATTTTGCGTGAAAAATTAATTAGAGGTGAGTTGAATATTCTTTTTGTAGTGGATATTTTTAATGAGGGAGTAGATATCCCAGAGATTGATACGGTTCTTTTTTTAAGACCAACTGAGAGTTTAACTGTATTTTTGCAACAATTAGGACGAGGATTAAGGCTTACAGATTCCAAAGACTGCCTAACTGTATTGGATTTTGTAGGAAACGCTAAACCTGAATATGATTTTAGTTCTAAATTTAGAGGTATGGTTGGAAAAAGCCATATTTCAATAACAGAAGAGATTGAAAATGATTTCCCTAATTTGCCTTTAGGGTGTTCAATTGTTCTACAAAAACAATCAAAAGAAATTATCTTAAGAAACATTAAACAAGCACTAGTCAATCAAAGGCGCTTACTTGGCTGGATCAGTAATTATTCTCAGCATTCAGAAGTATTAACGTTGCCAAATTTTTTAAAGCAATATCCATCAGTAACTTTAGAAGATATTTACAAAAGTAAAATTGATGGCGGTGGTGGCTGGACAAGGCTTTGTATCAAGGCAAAAAAAATCCAAGATACTGTAGATAAAAATATCGAAAAAAGTCTTTTTAAGGGTATATCAAATCGTATCTTACAATGTAGCTCTTATTCGTATCTACAATTTCTTTTGAGGCTGTTTAAATCTGAAGGAAAGTGGGATACTTCAAGTGCTATAGAAAATCAATGGGCAATGATGACTCATTATGATTTTTGGCAACAACCAGGAAAAGACTTTAACTTTAAAACTATTGAAGAAAGCTTATTGTTTCTTGCTAGCGATTCTATACTGAGAACTGAATTTATTGATGTTATTAGTCTTGCTATAGGACGAATTGATACCGAAGAAATTGATATGGGGCTTTCTGGTACTGCTCTAAAACTACATTCTCGATACACTCGAGATGAAATACTGGCATCTTTTGGTGTTCACACCTTTGAAAAAAAATATAGTAGTCGCGAAGGTGTGCTTTTTATAAAAGAAATCAATACGGAACTTCTATTTGTAACGCTGAATAAATCAGATAATAGATTCTCACCAACTACGCGCTATCATGATTATGCAATTAGTGAAAATCTGTTTCATTGGCAATCTCAAAATAGTGCACGACCTGATAAAGGGAAGGGCTTGTCTTATGTGTCACATAAGACAATAGAAAAGACAATTATTTTATTTGTGCGTGAGCAGAGTAATGATGAATATGGGCGTGCAATGGGGTTTGTAAATCTTGGCGTTGTTGGCCTTCAAGGTAATTATGGAAGTCAACCAATGAATATTACCTGGAAATTAGAAAACCCATTGCCATCTTTTTTATGGAAAGAGGCTGCTAAATTAGCAGCAGGGTAGATTAATAGAAATTAACAGGGATGACATCTATCTAATTCATCTTCACCAACTAAACATCAACCCAAAGGGCTAACATCAAATGATTAAGTAGTAATGTTAGCAGTGTAGTAGATGCTTCTCTCTATAGTTACCTAAAGCTGCTGTGTTAGCTGTAAACAGGAGGAGGATGTTTAGAGAGAGTATTTCATGGATTTTTTTATCGTTTATTTAATAAATAAATTACACTCTGACCCTAATTATTTAGGTGCAGCATCAGAGCAGGTTGTGTATAATTCAATTGGAGTAGACCTCAATGAGTTAGTGTTGATATTTGGAATAGTGTAGATCGTCACACCAAAGCTATAGGTTTTAGTAAGGCAAAGTGGGACACTCACGCAATCTTGAAGCTGATGAAAGAAGAGCAATTGGAGGCGTTTGAGGGTATTAGGAGAGTTTAATATATGGATGTTATTGTAATACTACTGTTTATTGTGGCGGCTGTGATTGCTTTCAGAATATTGGGATGGTTCTCTGGATGGTTGATCATATTGTCACCAGCTATAGTAGGGTACTTTATTGCATCTTCACTTTGGGATAGAGGGTATGATAACTGGGGCGTCATAATTGGACTAACGGTTTTTTTTGGTGGGTATTTTATTATGGATAAATTTCTTGGTGATCGCGATTAACTTTTAATTTAAGGGTGGAGAGTTATAATGTCCCTAGCAAAAAAACACTATAATTAAAATACTTTTTATTCATAAATGTACACTACCTTGACAAGCACCGTCTTAGTGCTCCCTTTAATTAAAAACCTACTTTATCATCTATACTGATATATGTCAATAAAAAGTTCTTGTTAAGTTCTCTACCCCAAAAGCCATCAGCTCGTCAAATAATAATCAGTATGAGTGGTAGCATTATGTGACTAATCATTAAATCAAAACAATAAAAAACCCCATAAACTATATAGTTTATGGGGTTTTTGATAGTGGTTAAAACCACTTGTTGGTGGAGATGGCGTCCATTTAATTACACACATAACCCATTGATATATAAGTAAATATATATTTTTACTAAGATAATATACCCGTTTATCTACCCGTTTTATTGTAAATAGTTACTGATTAGCTTTAATAAGTAGCTCACTCCATTCAGTTAAATCTTTAATGATTTGTTCTTTACCTTCTGTCTGAGGACAGTCGAATATTGATAGCGTTAAAATTCTACCTTTAATTAACACTCTGATAGAGCCACTATCATAGCCTTTCTGAAGTTTAGTTATTCCCAACAGGTTGTACTTGTCGATAAATACATCGGCTTCATAGCCTTTGCTAATCATAAACTTTATGTATGGGTCTTTTAAGCCTTTGAGGTTGTGATAATAGCGGTTGACATGATAGTCATTTAGTTTCACTTTATATTCGCAGGACAAACTCCCTATGTTTTTAATCTTTCCTATTCTGTCTTTAAGTACATAAATAATTCCATCCAAATCCGTCTTGAGTGCAAATTTACTAATTACACTCTCATCTAAATAATCAGAAGCTTTAACAAATCCAGTTAATACTGGTTTATTGATATCGCTAAGGCTGATTGGCTTTTTATCTACTGCTGTTGCTTTTTTAAACCATTCAATTTCATAATCATCTGATTTATTGAACTCATAACGCAAATCATTAATATTAGCTTTCAGTACGCTGTCGTAGTTATTAGTTAAACCTGGATATTGAGTGCTCGATTGCACGTATGTGCAAGTGAGCATTGTTAAGATTGTTAGTAATGGTTTATTGATAATCATGTGTTAATAGTAATTAGTTAAATTCGGCTTTTAGCTGTCACAAAGCTAACAAAGATTAAAAGCCGAATTAAGCTAATTCAGCTCTTATGTTAGAGCTTATTATAGCAATCCTAGCTAAGTGTTAGAATATTCTGTCAGTGTCTCTTAAAATCGATTGTTCGGCTTAGTATGGTGTGTCATTTGCAGTGAGTAATGGATTAGGTAAGCATGCATTAACCAAGTAGGGATTATCCACATTAGGGCCCAGCCCCTAGCCCGTTTGTGGTTAATTCCGGTATGCCTGTATACCGTGTGTCTGTGTCATGTGTCAATACATTAAAGATAGTTAGTAGGCAGTACCGGGGGGGTGGTTATCCCGCTGTATGTGGCTCGACAGTTTTACTAGACCCGTACTAAAATTAGAATTTATGAAAAGTTTTCTAGAGTTAAGTCTGATGCTGTTAATTTGGCAGATGAAAGTAATCTTAGTATTAAGTTTTTAGTTAAAATTCAGTTAGTTATATAGCACCTTAATACAAGCCGATGTAGTTCAATATACACTTCGCTATCTAGTGAGCTAGCCTTAAGAGTATCTTTAGTTTTAGCTAAATACCGATTAAGAGTGTAATTAACAATCCTATAAGTGATTTATCTTTGATCTTAGCTATTATCTTTTCCCTTTTGTCTGACAGTATTAGATTTACCTCTTCATCGTTGTAATCGCCTATATCTTTGTGTTCACGAGCTAGTTCAGCTTTAAAGCTTAACAGCTCACGTTCTTTAATTTTTGCATCAGCTTTGGCAATTACCTTGTCAATAATATTAACTCGAATATGGTTAATAAAGTTTTTTAGCTTGTTGATAATACCTCCTTTCTTGTTGCTTGAAACAGGTTTGTTGTTAGTAGTGGTTGTATTAGTTATAACGACTTCAGGTGATTTGTTTCTTGTAACTTTATCAGGTGCATCACTTTCAATTTCTGCTCCGCAGTTAAAGCAAAAGCTATCTTTTGATTTACTAATGTCTTGGCCACATTCAGTACAAAAGGTTGACTGTTGGTTTAGTTGATTAATTAAGTCATCTTTCTTGTGTTTTAAGTCTAGCTTAATACCGATATTTTCCCCGTATTCTTTAAGCTGTTGTTTTGTCATTTTTTGTAAATTCATTTTTTGCCTTTATTGAACTTGTTGAATTAGCTCACCATATCTATCGTAATAACTCCCTTCATCGTAGTTTCCGAATTTAAACCTTCCTTTGTAATACATACCATTTGATGAGTGAGTGTAAATACCATAACCATGCATATGCCCTTTTAGTAATTCACCTTCGTAAGTATCGAGGTCGCCTCTAATAATAATTCTCCCGTAACCACTTGGCATACCATTTTTACTCCATCCTGTATAATACTTCCATTCTTTATAATGATCCGCCTCCATCCATGTATAGCCATTTTCTTTATAATATTCAGTTGTTTTCCCGTTGTTGTATTTAAGATTATTTCTGAGCTGAGCGAAAATAGCTTCATTTTTATCACTTTCGGTTTTGTACGCGCCACTATCATTGTCGGTAAAAGTACCATAATAAGTGTTCTCGTCTGTTGTGCTAGTAACTTTAGTATTTTTATCACCAAAAAACACTAAAAAAAACAAGGCTGTAAAGATAAATATTAAAATCACCGTCTCTTTGGTATTCTTTTTCACTCCACTTCTCTTGTCACGCTTTTCGTTTATATAAGCCGCTGTGTTTTCAGATTTTTTTTCCTGATTTTTGCTAAGACCTTCTTTAGGCTGAATAACGTCTACAATCTTTTTTTCAATTGTAGGTGGTTTAACGACTTCAGCCTTGAATGTTGAGCTACTGGAATCAGTCTGACTAATAATTTTAGTTTGAGTGTTTTTGTTATCAACTTCAGATGATTCAGTCTTAGTACCGCAGTGTTTGCAAAATTTAGCACCTTTAGGGGTGATTTCAGCACCACAACTACTGCAATTAATTCCATAACCTGAGGTTTGGTTGTCTAAAGAGGTATTAGGCTGTTTTTCCACCTCTGCCGATGAATTATTAAGTGCTTTTTTAGGTAACTTAAACTTTCCATAGATTAATCCAAATACGAATGCAATAAGGCTAAATACCACTAACGGGGCAATAAACTTAAAGATTGCATCAGGACTAGGCTTCATTATTACATTAGGAAGTCCAGCCATTGTGGCTATGAGTACCATCCACGCTAGCCAGTTTCTTCCGTAGTCAGACACTTTAGTTGGGGTGTCTTTAGTTCTTATTAGTTTATAAAACACATAGCCAATAGCTAGTGCAATTGCAACATTTCCAAACCCGTGAAGTAATGCATAGGATGCTTTGTCAGTCATAATTTTGTCCAGTTAAAACGGTAATTCACGCAACTTGTATTGATACCAGAGCTCTTCAAACCTACCCCTGTCTGTACAGTTAGGGTTTTTAGCTGCATAGAAGCTTTTTAGTTTATCAGTTACCAGTGGCACTTGATCAAGCCAGATAGCTTGGAACCAGTTGCCATATTTAGCGATATCGGCTTGTTCTTTATCTGAGAAGTGATAATCAT
>Ga0257118_1001319_pt1 | contig 15124 bp, 16 predicted proteins | sample SI112_150mmetaG_FD_190156 | JGI IMG/M metagenome (GOLD analysis project Ga0257118, IMG submission 190156) | Marine microbial communities from Saanich Inlet, British Columbia, Canada - SI112_150m | ecosystem: Environmental > Aquatic > Marine > Inlet | place: Canada: British Columbia | collected...
AAGCAACGCATCAAAGAGCAAAAGGAGGAAGATGGCTATAAATTCGAGGAAGTGTGGGAGGAGCTAAAACAAATTCCCCAGGATATTAGGGATTTTGAAATTCCTGATAATGATCCACCCTTGGCAATACTTGTAGATGAATACATCGAAAAATATGGAAAGTAAACAATTGAAGGAGATCATATTCTCCTTCTTTTAACTCACAATTCACGGAGGAAATAATGGCCAAGAAAATTGAAGTTTGGTATTCAGCAAATAACAGCTATGAAAAAGAAGCAATACACCATGGTGATGTGGGCACATACAGCGAAACAATATCAACTGGGTTTAGCCCAATTCATGAATTTAGAACACCGGGGCAAGTGTATGAACATTTCCTAGAGTCAAAGGATATAGCATATGGTGGTATGTATTATATCTTTTGGGAAGTCAGGCCTGACCTTCCTAGAAAAAGTTGGAAAAAAGCGGAGCTTACCATGGATAATCTCAGAAATGCCAAAGACACAAAAAAACTGATTGAGAGTATGTGGAAGTAGCAGAACCTGGTTGATTAAGATCCCCCAAGCCCCCGTTGAGCATCTTCGTTCTTCGGGGGCTTTTTATTCTAGCGATTATCTGAACCTTGAGGATCAAGAAATTGAAGAAGGTTAATTTCTTCTTCTTTTACCATGAAGTTGGCCAAATATTCGGCTCTTGTTTCCAAGTTTTGCAAAGTTATTTTCAACAATGTCAATTAGCAAAGTTGAATACCATGCTGGTCCTGGTAAACTACTCCCGAATGGTCAAAGGCTTCCACCAAAGCCAGTACATACGTTTAGGAGTTGGCCCTCACTTCTTCGTCACTATAGAAATGCGAAAATGGAAAATGCTTGGGGTGGCAACTATTACATATTCTATTTTCAAGACGGTACAGAGCTTACTAAAAAGATTGAAGAGCTTCCTAATGAAGCAGCCTTGAAAAAGGCATATAATTTCATCAGTAGTGACTCCTCTTCTAAACCTCATCCATCAAGCATAAAAAGCACTACTAAAACATCCAAGAAACGCACTCGGGAAAAGCTCGGAAAAGTCTATTCTGGCAAGGAACTATTTATCAAGGTGAAACCGTCTGTTGCTGGAATTGCTACAAACACAGGATCTGGAAGTGGGGTGTTTTTTCATAAATCTGGGGTTTTAGTTACAAATAGGCATGTCGTTGGTAAGGCAATGCAAGTAATTGTACGACTTTCCGATTCAGAGGAATTTCCGGGAAGAGTAATCATCTCCTTCAGAGATATAGATATTGCATTCATTAAAATAGAAAAATTATCAACCGAAAAATTTATGTGTCCGAAAATGTCTGAATTGGCTTCAGAGGGAGAAACAACATATGCTATCGGAGATCCATATGGCTTTAGCAAATCTATCACAAAAGGCACAATAAGTTCCGTTGGTCGAATATACGGCAGGGTGAAGTGTATTCAACATGATGCAGCCATTAATCGAGGTAATTCAGGTGGACCACTATTCAATGAAAAAGCAGAGTTAATTGGGATCAATACATGGAAATATTCAAATTCAGATGGGCTTGGCTTTGCACTTAAAGCAAGAGATATCTCTGAAAGGTTTACCTTTTATAAAAACCTTTCCGGTACCTCAGATTCAAGAGAATATTGTCCAGTCTGTGGTCACTCATCGGAGCAACATTCAAAATATTGTGAAAATTGTGGTATATGCATTGAGCAATACAAAAATTCAGAGATAATTAATAGCCCTGCATTTGTTTCAACTGATATTTGTTCTTGTGGGCAAAATAGAATTGCAGATGAACATTATTGCACAAGGTGTGGGCAAACATTATTAGTACAAAGATCGGATCAAAAATGAGTAATGACGAAGAGAAAGCTCAAACAACTGTAGGTGATATTGAGGAATGGCTAGAAGTCCTGTTTGAATCAGAGGGATTGGTTCTTTCTGAGCATAGAATAGAGGACTCGGAGCAAAAAAGTTGGGCAATAGGCACAGGGCATGAACAAATATATGCTGTTCTTATTATAAATGATACTGACCCCGAAATGATTTTCTTGGAGATGGATAGCGTACTTGGTGAGATGCCCCAAAATAATTTGTTACCATTTTATCGGAAATGTCTAGAGTTGAACTACTCTCTATTCAATGGTTCCATTACACTGCTTGGAGCACAAGTGTGGTATGTTCAACAACAGTACATTGAAAATATCAACGAGAGTAAATTGGCAAGTATGTTTGCCGAACAACTTAGCAATACTGAGAAACTCTATGAGGTTCTCAGTAATGAGTTCGACATGTTGTAAGAGAAGTTTATGAAAAAACTATACCCAGCACCCGCTTCCTAGACAGACTTAATAGAATCAGTGCTGATATCGGGTGTCCATTAGGGGATACCCTTTTGATATAAAGCACCACCCGACTATTTTCAGGCAAGTTTAATTAACAATCTGGGGGTTCAACCTGAGTACTAGGTCCAAGTATAAGTGTCATTCATGCGGCTACACCGCAGATGTCTGGGACGCTCCAGACAAGGCACCCATTGCTACGGTAGATACCAGGCACTGTCTGGGATGTAAATCCTTAGTAGAAGTTCCTCTTGAGTTTCACGGTGCTAGTCTCATCGAAGATCCAGATGTTGTACCAAGTTTTCTGAATCGATGTCCAGATTGCAATTCTACGAATGTTCAACCCTGGGATGTGAAGGATGGTTGTCCGAGGTGTGGAGAGCATATGGGTATAGCACATCAAGCCTAAGGCGATAGATGTAGGGAGTTTAAATGCGCAATATCATAACATATGTACTGTTTCTAGTTTATCTGGCAACGCTAGGATTATCATTCATTGCCACCAATTCCTTCATTGTTATCGGGCTGGGAGAACTCCTTTTGGCTTCAGTTATAGTAGGCGTACCCTGTTACTTTGTGTTCAGTGGCAGATCGTTCGACACAACAGTAGTTTTGTTACATATAATTATTGCTATTCTCATACACCCCGCTGTGATTGACAAAGTCATCCCACCCAAATACGCTTCTATTGATCAAGCAGAGCTCCTGCGGCAATCGCAAGATTGGAAGTTATCTTGGGCTGATCAAGCAGATGCGTCCTACGCATTATCTAAATCACTCAATAGCCGGACTGTATTAAAAATGGCACGAAACCATCCCTTACTATATTGGTTATTCCCGCCTTCCGTGGCACTAACCATTTGGGGAGTACTGATATTTGTTCTAATGCAGTGGCTTGAGAAACGAGAATCCCACATCTAACAAGTGCCTATTGTTGAGATGGGCTATAAGTCTCGATGAGTAGCCGATTTGCTGATATGAGACCAAACAGCAGATCCAGGAACCCGCAGGCTTTTTGCCCACCAACAGAAACGCAAAACCGTTAGATGGGTACTGGGTTGTAGAAACCCATTTGTTTGTTAGTAAAAAGGATTTCTAGATTGAATCGATGATTTGATTGGAGGGGATAAATGATGGGGCTACAAGTGATGCTAAGCGTTATATGGAACAAGTGAGGTGGGAATGACATTTGAGAACTTAAATAGTATATTTTTTTTCTTTGTATTTGCTGTTGTTCTTTTTGTGTTAAAAATCACTAAAAAAGATTATAATTCTGACAATATTGCTTTAGCACTAATACTTGGCGGATTTGCTGGTTTTTTTCTATATGGGCTATTAAACCTATTTACTAGCCCAATTATTAGCATACTCATCTCTTCGATCATATTAGCTTTTCTTTTTAAAATAATATTGCAGTCCTGATGCCCAAAGGCGAAAACATTGAATATTACTCAATCTGTTCCTATGAGATGCAGATGGATACAATTATCGAACAAAGCGAGTCTGTTTCGTGAAACTGCTCAAGCCGAGTACACCAGGTAGACAAATAGAACAAAATGGACAGAAATCATGAGCGATAAGAGTAAAATAGACACTTCATTTCCAGTTATTCAATCAAGTAGCTTTTTCTTAATAATCTCAGCGTATTGGATTTACGGCATTTACACCACGTTCACCAAAGGAAGTATTCCGGGTATTAATTGGTCCACCGAGCATAACTATTTAGCTGGAGTACTATGGACTCTTGTTGTGGGAAATGGAGCGAGAGTACCACTACTTACTTATGTCAAAGCATCTGGAGTGATTGTGCTTCTGGACCATGGTTATCTGTCACTACCTGTTCTTTTTACAAACGCCATAATTCAAGCTTATTCTTGGATATTAATTATCGTGATTTGGTTCCCTGAACCCATACCTCTCCCCTTTATTCATGTAACAGGTGGCTTCAAAACAGGTGCAATTATGCTTCTATTCCTCGTACCAGTATTAGCATTCTTGAACTACTTCTCAGCAAAGCTCTTACTTCGTCTGCATTCCAGTTTACCTACTTATAGCAATACAATTGAATCAGCTCAACCCAAAAGTGTTAAGTAGATGCTTGGTTGGATTATACTCAACTAGATTATTGATAATTATGTATCAATTTTTATAAAAGGGGGACAAATGATTCGCATCGTAATGTGGATATTTCTATTGGCTGTTGTTGCAATGAATATCATGAGAGAATTTGAACTACAAAAATGGCTTGTTTCCTTGATACTGCTCTTTACTGGAACATTCTTATACCTGCTTAGTAATTTTTTAATAAGGTACTATATTAAAAAACATGCTCCAGAATTTGCGACTGATCAAGAAATTAGTCCTAATCAGCAAGCATGGGAGGCAACAGCAGGAACAGGGGTGGTCCCTAAATGGGCTACGAATATAGGGTTAGTGGGAATTGCAGCTTTATTTACAGCAATTGTTCCTTGGTTGATTGCACTGTTTTTGTGAAGACGTCTCGCTCACTAACCAAACAAGGCTTCAAGCTGACTCACGCAAGGGGAGTCTTTGAGAAAATTATAAATCCATGAACATTAGGCAAACTATATCATCAAGCAGCAACTGGCTCGACCTCAAAGCCAAAATAGACGCTTGTTCCAACACAAAGGACAAAGGCGACATTTTTGAGCTGTTGACAAAGCTCTACCTTCAAATTGATCCACGTTACGTCAGTAAACTGAAAGCTGTATGGCTTTTCAATGAAATCCCAACGAATACGCTTAAGAAACTCAATCTTCCCACAAAAGACATGGGCATCGACCTCATTGCAGAAACACATGAAGGTGAGTATTGGGCTATTCAGTGCAAATACAAAGCAGATGAATCAAAGTCGCTTACATGGCGAGAAATTTCCACTTTTCAAAGCCTAGCATTCTCTAAGGCGAAAGGTATTAGCTTTGGTTTGGTTGCTACTACAGTAGATCGCTCAGCAAATGTGTTCAAAGAACAAAAAGAAGATGTAAAACTTTTAGCCGGAGAAGTCTGGCGAGACCTAGATGTAGAGTTCTTCAAACAAGCCAAGAAACTACTGGCTCGCAAAGTTGTTCGACCTATCCCATTTAAGCCAAGGAAACATCAACAACGAGCCGTCAGTAATGCCTATCAGCACTTCGTTTCAGAGAAGGCTACTCGTGGTAAGATGATCATGCCCTGCGGGACTGGTAAAAGTCTCACATCGTACTGGATTGCTAAAGAGTTGGAGGCGAAAACGATTGTAATCGCTGTACCAAGTCTATCCCTAATTAATCAGACTTTAAAAGCTTGGCTAAGAGAAGTCATAGCAAATAAGCAGACTGTAGATTGGATCGCAATCTGCAGTGATAAGACAGCCGGTGAAGTGGACTCAGCTATCAGCGCTCAGGACTTAGGAATCCCAACCAATACAGACCCAGAGATCATTGCCAAATGGCTGCGTAAGCGATCCCAGGGTCTGAAGGTTGTGTTCACCACCTATCAGAGTGGGAAAGTACTGGCAGAGGCCTCTCGACTTGCAAAACGCGTATTCGATCTTGGTATCATGGACGAAGCGCACAAGACAGTTGGAGATAGAGACAAAACCTTCGCTCACCTTCTGTCAGATCAGAATATCAAGATTCGAAAACGTGTCTTTATGACTGCCACTGAAAGAAGATATGCCGGGAGTCGAGACGAAATCATCAGTATGGATAACCCTGAAGTCTATGGTGATACTTTCGAGTTGTTGACCTTTAAGGAAGCATTGGAACAAGACCCACCCATTCTTTCGGATTATAAAATATTGACGATGATGATTGGCAGAAAGGACATTGCACAATACATCCAAGAGCGAGCCATTGTAAAACCTGACCGCGGCAAGTGGGACGATGGGGTTCAGGCTGAGATGTTGGCAGGGATAGTCGCTCTCAATCAAGCAATGGAAAAGTATCCCATCAAACATGCGGTATCTTTTCATACCAGTATTGCCAAAGCTCAGGCCTTTAGAAGCAACCAGCAGACCTATACAGAGACTGTCGAAAAAGACACTGATCAAGTGGAAACTTTCTTTGTCTCTGGAAAAACGCCCACCTCTATTAGATCAAGGATAATCAAGGAATTTGCTTCCTCTGATAGGGCATTAATCAGTAATGCACGTTGTCTAACCGAAGGCGTGGATGTTCCTAATATTGATGGTGTGTTGTTCGCAGATCCTAAAAGGAGTGCAGTAGATATTGTCCAAGCTGTTGGACGCGCCTTACGACTGGCTGATGGTAAGGACTTCGGATACATCATTATTCCTGTTTTAATCGAGGACGAATCAGACTTTGAAAATAGTGGTGCTTTTCAAACCATCCTCACGGTACTAAGAGCCTTGGCTTCTAATGATGAACGAATTGTCGAGTATTTCAGAGATAAGGCAAACCAGAAACAGACTGGAGACACAAGATTTACCCCAGAACTAACTGATAGTCTATTAGAACGAATTGACTTGGATCAATTTGTGGAATCAATCGAATTGCAGGTTTGGAGTAAGCTGGCAAGACTAAGTTGGCGAACATTTGAAGAAGCTCGAAGCTTTATTCATAATCTTAATTTAAAATCTAATACTGCTTGGCGAAATTTATTGAACTCTGGCAACCTACCACGTGATATTCCTTCTCACCCCGATCGACAATATTTAGGGCAGGGTTGGGAATCATGGGGCGACTGGTTAGGCACGGGTAATATTGCTAACTACTACAAGGAATTCCTCCCCTATGAAGAGGCGGAGTCCTTTGCAAAATCTTTATGCTTGAAAACAAATGGGGATTGGAAAAAATATTGTAATGGGGAGTATCCTGACAGGCCTCATTTGCCTTCCAATATACCTAAAGCCCCGGAACCTACATATAAAGGGAAGGGATGGATTAGTTGGGGCGTTTGGTTAGGTACTGGCAGTCTTGCACCAGGTGAAATAGAATTTATAAGCTACAATCAAGCTCAGGATTTTGTAAGCAAGCTTGGACTTAAATCTTCGACTGAGTGGAGGTTATATTGCAAGGGTGAACTACCTGATAAACTACCAAAGCCCACGAATATTCCTGTGGCTGTAGAAGCTATTTACAATGGGAGGGGTTGGGTTAGCTGGGGTGAGTTTCTTGGGACAGGAATGGTTGCATCTTCCAAATTATCCTATAGAAAATATGAGGATGCTGAATCCTTTGTTAAATCATTAGGTCTTAAAAGCGCATCCGACTGGAAAAAATATACAAAAGGACAATTTCCTTCCAAACCCGCCTATCCTATGGATATTCCCGCTACTCCACAACAAGTTTATAAGAAGAGCGGTTGGGAGTCCTGGGGCAAATTTTTAGGCACTGGTTCTATTGCGACACGTCAAATTGAATATCTGAGCTATTCTGAAGCTAGAGATATCGTTCACAAACTGAATCTCAGGTCGGCAGGCGATTGGGAGAAATATAGGAAAGGGGAGATTAAACATTTATCTCCGAAACCGATAAATATCCCAAATTATCCCAAGGATTCCTATAGGGATAAAGGATGGATCTCCTGGCACGACTTTCTGGGGTATGAGCCGAATAGATAGAAGCAAAAATAATGAAAATAAAAGAATCCAACCAAAACGTTGCCGCAGATGCTGATATCCATGATGTATGGACAATTAAAACGATGAGTTTTAGATAGAAACTAGCAATACTTATGGCCACTATTACTGACTACGGGTACTTAGTTCAATGTGATGAACTACTTCAAAAGCTTAAGAATGATATCAAGCATATTGAAAGCGGTGAGGCTACATATTTTAAAGATATAGCTCTCAGGCTGAGAGTGCTATTGTGCGATAAAAGTGGGACTCCGGCATTACTTAAATCTGTGGAAAAAAGTTACCAATTCGATATCCAGGTTCTAATCAAGTATACGATCGAGGAAAAAGCGAAAATGGGCTTTTTTAAGGAAGAGCTGAGTAAAAAGTTAGAAACGGGAGTACTGTTATATACCACAAATAGTGCCGTAACATGGTTCAAAGAAGGTGATGACAAAGTGAGCATCTTCGATGCAATTGAGCACAATGAGATAATGATAAACAAAAACCATTATAGCTATAAAAATATTATAGAGGTCATAGCTGACAAAATGGTAGCTCACATTGATAGAACCATTCCAGATAAAGACCTTAAGCTACATGATGGGAGCTTGCTTATCGGAGGTTTGCCTATCGCCCAGAGGGAAATAATAGAAGTGGGCAAAGCTATGATCATACTTTTGGAGTCTGTCATCGATTTTATTGAACGAGATAAACCCTTTGAGTGGATTCAGCCAAAAAGTTCTACCTAACAAAGGTACTGTAGTTAAAGTCAAGTGATTTAGGAGCATAACCGGTTTCATATATCATCAGGTTACCTTTGCAGTATGGTATTCTCCCCAATCCCCGCAACCCCGATATACCCCTCTTTTCGACCCAACGGTATAATTACAGTATATTTTGTTTTCAGACTGAATTGCTCTAAGATCAAAAAACCCTTACAAACGTTAGCCAGTAAGGGTTTAAGTGGTGTACACCGCCCAGGACTCGAACCTGGAACTAGTTGATAAAGAGTTAAATGACCTAACTGTGTAAGTAGCTATGGGTTTGCTTGTTACGGGATAGTGAAACAGTCGGTATCCCGAGTGTATCCCCGATTATGCAAATATTTAGTACAGAATTATAAACCATTCTAATGCCTCTTGGACCGATTCGTGACTCATAGCTTCTCTCCACATATCGGGCAGTAATTGAACTTTTTGTCATATTTAGTAAGATAGTCTGGTAGCTCTTCATATTCGCAAAAGTCCATTCCATCGTAACTATACCCATAGATGTGCTTGCATGGCGCTGGCTTCTTCCAGCCATTACCATCCTTGAGTAACCTTATAGCTTCAGCCCGGCCTACAAGCTCCTGCAGCTGGGTCTTGCGTATCTCTTCTGCTGTGAATCCGTCCTGCTTCATGCTCATGTCTTCGCCCCTCTCCTTGCCATGTTGGTTATTCCGGAAGATTCGGACAGTCATTCCGGAAAGTTTCGGACACCCTGTTCGCCCCTGTTCAAGTCGAGCTAGTTTAAGTCGATGTGTCCGAAAGCACCACTCTGTTTTTGACCTTTCTCATGGATTCTCCTTTCAAGTCTAATCGGTGAGCATTGTGTATTACCCGGTCCATAATGGCATCAGCCAGAGTCGGGTTATTAAAGTAGCTGTACCATTCTTTTACAGGCAGCTGGCTGGTAAAGATGTGACTGCCAGTCCCTGTTCTTTCTTCTATTACTTCCAATAGTTCCTGCGCCTGCCCTGTTGTTAACGACGAGAGCCCAAAGTCATCCAGGATCAACAGGTCAAAACCAGTGATTCGTTTCATCAGCCTGGGATATGTCCCTTCAGCTCTGGCCATCGCTATATCCGAGATGAGCGGTGATATTCTGGTGTAATACACTGAGTACCCGGAAAGGATCGCTTGATTACCCAGAACACAAGCCAGATAGGTTTTGCCAGTTCCAGTTGGTCCTGTGATAACGACATTCTGATGTTGTTGTATCCAGTTGTTCTGCAGCAAGCTTTTTACTACTGATCTATTGAGATTACGAGAGGCCTGATAATCAATGTCCTCTGAGAAGATGGGCTTGTACTTCATTTTAGAAGCTCTTAACATCCGTTTTGTTTTCCGGTTCTTTCGATCCAGGACTTCTCTATCAATAAGATAGGAAAGTCGTTCTTCAAAGCTCATCTCAGCATAGTGGTTGGGCTGTTCCATTTGTTCTAACAGAGCCGCTTTCAGCCCCGCAAGCTTGAGCTGTGAGATCTGATCAAGTGTGTGGTCTATCATCTTCTCACCCCTACTCGTAATAACCCTGACCACGCACATTCTCATGGTGGTCTTCAGGAGCATAAATATCCATGGTCTCAGTGATGGGATGCTCATAGCTCTTATTGCTCATGATATTCACGAAGTGTTTCACTCTGAAGAGTCGTAATTTTAGCATACGTTTTGAGACCGCTTCGATACGGAAGTTATCCTGACCTTTAGCTCTGGACAGTATCCCCAGGCAGGTCCGAAAGCCCATCTCAGGATGTGGCTTCTCTGACATGATCTTTTCAAAGAGTGCTCCTGTAGCAGGACCATGACTCTTACCCCAACCGATGATCCTGGAAGGTGTCCATTCTGCCATGGCCCGGTGGGCACTTGCCATGTGTTCTGTTTTGGTAGCGGCTACTCCCTTACCAGGACCTCGTGCGTGCATGGCAACCCGTTTGTCCTTGTAGTAGATCTCTACTGTGGTTGAAGTGTATCGGGCATTCACTACTTCTCCTGCTAACTGATAGGGCACACTGTAGTAGTCACCTTCTAGCTGGATATGATAATCAATATTTACTTTACAGTCTTTGAAGTCTCTGTAGATGTAGGTCCTGCTAGGTAAAGCTTTCAGGGCAGGCTGGTCCAGTTCTTCAAACAGCTCACGCCGACTCTTGTTCAGGTGTCTCATCTTGCGATTATTTAAATCTTCCAGCAGTTTCCAGATTGCTTCGTTGAGTTCATGCAGACTAAAGAACTTGATGTGTCTCAACTTGGCCAGTATCCAGCGTTGTACCAGCTTCACACTCAGCTCAGCTTTGGATTTATCCTTGGGTTTAACTGGCCTGGCAGGTAAAACCACGGTACCATAATGATCCGCCATATCCTGGTAACTTTCATTGATATCAGGATCATACCAGTTCGATTTTGTCACAGCTGATTTTAAATTATCTGGAACTAGCACTTCAGTCACACCACCATAGAACTTGAATGCTCTCACGTGAGAGGCAATGAAGTCATGTTTCTTCTGGCTCATACTAGCTTCAGCATAACTGTAACCGCTGGCTCCCAGAGCTGCTACAAAGACTTCGGCTTTGCTGATCTCTCCGGTCTTTGGGTCTATGACTTCCATAGTTAAGCCGGAATAATCAACGAACATCTTCTCGCCAACTTTATGTTCCTGACGCATACTGACACTCACCTTCTTTGACCAGAGGCGGTAGTGGTCACAGAACTGGGAATAGCCCAAGCCTTCTGGATGTTGCTCACGGTACTCTTCCCACAGCAGGGAACGGGTCACATGTTTCTTTTTCAACTCGGTATTCATCTTACTAAAGTCTGGCAGTGGTCGGCTTGAACCCTTGGGCTTATCTCCAAAGAGAGCGGTGTATATCTGATCATCATTAAGAGTCTGGATCAGCTCCAGAGTCAGGTCACTGGCTTTATAGGCTGTGAGGTAATCATTGACTGTTGATCGTGGTAGATCCAGAGCATTCCTGATGGCTCGAACTGACAGATCAGTTAGCTCCTTCAACTCTATTATCTTGCGGATGTGTTTCATTTTTAATCTCCCTGCCCATCTGTGAGGTGGGCTGTTCTTAAGGTGTTTTCTGTGCATTTATGCCCTCATCTTTAAATGAGGACATGTTCACCTTGAACAGGAGTGTGGCAACTAGGATTAGTTCGCCAAGGGGGTTTTAAATATTATTCCGGTCAACCCTCCGGAAGTGTCCGAAAGATTCCGGAATCACTGTCCGGTGAAAACCGGAATGCTGTCCGAAACTTTCCGGAATCGGTGTCCGAAAGTCTCCGGATTTTCCACCATGTCCCTTAATGCTTCCAACTTAGCTTTTAATACATCAATACCTGTTGGTCATGGCTCCCTTAAATCGATAATTAGGTGGCTGAAAAATTCAAGACCTGAAAAAGTTAAAACACCTCGTACTCTGCTCTTGACTCATATTCGGTTTTTCCTGGGATTTGTGACTATTGCGACAATAGAAACGTTTCCCGCAGTCTGTGCAAATAAAGCATTTTAAACGGGTAATTAATTTCATGATTCGATTTCTATGAATCTGTTGTATATATTCAGAACCACAGCGTGGGCACGTGATCACATTGTCCTGTTCAGTTGCTATATTCCCCTCTGGTTCCAAGCGTTCACATCCCCATCGTTAGCTTAAACCCTGTCTTGTCAGATTGATGAAAAACAACATATTTGGAAATTCTATCAATGTCAAGATTTTCCCTACCCAATCCCCGCAACACCGATATAGACTCAACGGTATATCTTGTACACCGCCCAGGACTCGAACCTAGAACAAATTGATTAAGAGTTGGTGAGCCAGAATTGTTTTCTAGCCAGTTTCAGCATCGTTCCCCATCTGCACGAGGCCTTTCCTGGTAACGGTTTAGCCTCTCTCCTGCGTATGGTATTCTACCCAATTTCCGAATAGAGTTTTCTATCCAATTAGTGACAAACTGGGACAAATATACCGTAAATGGTATATTCGATTGGATAGAATGCTCATCTGATTGAATGTATTTCTGGGTTCTAGGGGTGTGGGTAATTAAGTGGTGCAAGAGCCTGCTGTAAATCCCCTACTCGCCAACACCCTTTCACTTTTCGATGATGTTCTAATGGTAAATGGAGGAATGCCCAAGAGATTACTGCAGACCTTTCGAGGACACAAATCTCTTAGAACCTCAGAAATCTACGTTAACCGGGAAGGGAGGAAGAATTATTCCAATATACATAATACGTATTGAATACAATACTTATACACATTAATTTATATAAACGCTAAATAATCAGGGTGACGATGATGAATCACGGAAGGTGTACGTCAATTAACCCGTAAAATGGGGAGTACCATGAAGAAAAGTCTAAAAGTGCTTTTAATTGTCTTAGCTATAATGATGATTTCAAGCTGTGCTTACTTATTAGGAGGAGGCGATAATCAGGATGTTGCGATAAAATCTTCTCCTGAAGGTGCAAAAGTCGCCATTGCAACAATGGGTGGTGTAAATGTCTTTGAAGGGAATACACCAGCCTCAGTAAACCTTAAAAGAAAGAACAAATACATGGTGACAGTCAACATGGATGGGTATAAAGAAAAGTCCATGATGATTGACCAAACTTTGAACATGTATACTCTTGGAAATGTCGTCTGTGGTGGGATTCCTGGATGGATAGTTGATGGACTAACAGGGGCAATATGGATTCTGGAACCAGGTGAAATTTATATCACCTTAGAACTCGCTGCTCTCGACGGTGGGAAGCAAGAGATGTATGCCTTTGTCTCCTATTTAGGTGACAACGATGTTCGCCAAAGTATTCCTATGCTTCTAGAGAAAAAGTAATATTGAAGTATAGTTTTAAAATGGCCAATAGGTATCTTTTACTGTTGGCCATTTTCATTTTTGTTCCACTTGCGTTATCGCAAGAAAGCAATAAGAGTAAAAACGATCATTTTTCACACAAGCTAAATCACTTATACCAAACAAAAATTGGAAGTAAAACCATCCACCGATGTCCATTTGAGGTATCTTGTAGCAATTTCTTAATCCAATCTGTTGAAAATTATGGGTGGATAAAAGGGACAGCACTTTTCATTGATAGATATTTTTATCGGGAAAATAAATTTGTGCAAACACATTATAAATCCATCAATAGAGATGATAAAGTAGTTTATAGAGATGAAATTCCTGATAGCCTTACTATATATTTGTATTCTGATTAGTTCCCCCCTTGCCTGTTTGGGAAATGAGTTCGTTCAAGAATTAATTGACAACTCAGAATATGATTTAGCACGATTAGAACTCTACAAGCAAATGAGTGAAGGCGATAGTCTTCTAGAGCAAAGACTATTACCCGTTATTGCATATACTTATCAATTGGAGGGAAAGCACCTCAAAGCGAAGTCCCTATACAAAGAAGCCCTCCAGAATAATTCTGCATTAACCCAGACATACACTGATAGCATAAAGACTAACTTGTGCTATTCATTAATGGAGTTATATGAGTTTGGGGCTGCGTATGGGCTCATGAGTTCGGTTGATGATAGTATTGTATTCAATGTAAAAAAAAGATTCTACATCCTAACGGCTGAAAGGCAAAACACTCTTGATGAGGCTCTTTTTAGTCAGTCTGAGATTATTTCGTACAATGAGTTTTCCAAGACCTTGAAGAAACCCAATCTTGCAAGGTGGCTATCAATAATTTTACCCGGTGCTGGACAGTTTTATTCTTCACATGGTATAGATGGGGCCCAAGCTCTCATGGTGGTAGGAGCGGGATTTCTGTATTCAACAATTTCAGTTCAATCATACAATAAGGGAGAATCTGGCATCTTGTTGCCAGCGTTTACTGTTGGTGTAACTTCTCTTTTTTACTATGCCAACGTCCTATCTGGCTACAGAACTGCCATCTATCGAAACATGAAGTTGAAGCAGGACTTTTTAATTCGGGCACAATACAATCAAGCACCGCTAAATCTGTCCCTTCGCGCACGATAAGACTATAGCATTACATTTAAAAAAGTAGGCTGGTTTGGAACGGTGAAACAACTGACGGCAAAACCATAAGCACAGGTATCTACTTTGCGAGATTGGTCGCTGGAGATTATAGCCAGGTGATCAAGATGCTATATTTGAAATAATCTGCTGAAAATCATTGCACACAAGCCCCTGACCTCAAAACTCAGGGGCTTTTTATACACAAGTATCCTATCCAGCTCCCGCAACACGTAAAACACTCGGCTAATTAGCCGAACGGTATGTTACCGGTATGTTGTGGTTGTAAGTTCAATATAAACAATGTGAGGAAATTGATTAAGAGTCAACTGCTCTACCAATTGAGCCAGCGGTGCAATCAATCGATAAACTCTTTTCGCGTTGAATTTCTATATCGTGCCGTCCTTCGACAAGCTCAGGGTGACACGCTAAGA
>Ga0257118_1001330_pt1 | contig 14996 bp, 21 predicted proteins | sample SI112_150mmetaG_FD_190156 | JGI IMG/M metagenome (GOLD analysis project Ga0257118, IMG submission 190156) | Marine microbial communities from Saanich Inlet, British Columbia, Canada - SI112_150m | ecosystem: Environmental > Aquatic > Marine > Inlet | place: Canada: British Columbia | collected...
TCTGTGCTGGGTTTTTGAATAAATCCTGAGAAAATAAATCCCACTGAGAAAACAAGGATTACTAAATAAATAATCTCGATTAGAGTAAAAACCATTAATTAAAAGAAAAAAAGGATGGTTAAAAGTTTTGCTATTTTTCTAATCCCAACAGAATCATTACTGCGCCGGCTAATGCCAGAAGAACAGGAATTCCTCCAAGGACCAAGGTTACGAAATGACCCCACCAGATCACCACAAGCAATACTGCTGCAACGATTAGGATAAGACCAAATACGAATTTTAATAATTTTTCTAATGTCATGAGAGATTTCACTTGATTTTAGTTTATATAGATTCTTAGGGTTTGATATATAGAAAGGATTATAAGGATCGATTGATTTTGAATAGATAATGGGCCTATAGCTTAATGGATCGAGTACCCGGTTTCGGCCCGGATGATGGGAGTTCGACTCTCCCTAGGCCCTTTGAAATCCATTATATTAGATACAAATTTCCTAGTATATGTACTAGAGTTCAAAATAGATTTGTTTGCTGAGCTGGATAGAGTTATTCCTTCGGGATATAAAGCTAAGATTCTTGATAGAACTATTAATGAGCTTGAAAAATTAGCTGTTAAGAATGTTTATGCTAAAATTGCATTGGGATTATTGGATAAGTTTGAAGTTATAAAAACTAGTGGAGATAATGTTGATGATATGCTTGTGGAGATGCAAGGTAATGATGTGATAATTGGAACTCAAGATAGAGAGTTAAAAAATAGATTAGAATGTGCTAAATTAATTATTAGGCAGAAGAAGTATCTGGTACTGGTTTAGTTTCTTCTTTAGGAGTTTCAGCTGGTTTTTCTTCAACTTTTGGTGCCTCTGCAGCTTTAGCAGCTTCTGCAGCAGCTTTAGCTTCTTCAACTTTCTTTTTCTTTTCAGCTTCTCTGGTTTCTTTTTTTGTAGGTTTAATTTCAACCTCTAGACATTCATTAATTGGTTTTGAACCATAGGTTAGAACTTTAACATTAATTTGAGCGGTTTTTTCATCTATTGTGTGACCAACAACTGTTTTTCTAATTCTTGCGCCTTTTCTTTTGATTTTAGCGCCGGTTGCTTTTGTGATAAGTAATTTTCTTTTTACAGAACCAGGTAGGTCTCTTCTCATGGGAACTCCAGATTTTTCAGAACCTCCGGTGATTTCAACTTCATAGCCTTCAAGACCAAGAGTGTCTACTTTGATTTTGTCTCCAATTTGTTTGTCTAGGAATAAAGAATTATCTAGTTCTTTTTGGAAACATCTTCCTGCTTTAACATCTGCGAATACTATTTTTGCGTTAGCCATTTTAACCTATTCCCCACACAGAATTGTGGGTTCTTTTGATTTCTGCGATCTCTTTTAGGAGGAGGACTTCGCTTTCATTTAAATACTTTTTCAATTCCTTAAATCGTCTAAATTCCTCTTCTGAGAGGTCAGAATAGACAATATCGCCTTCTTTAAGCTGTCTACCCACTATTACTCCGGGTAAAGACACTGCAATTTCCTCTCCTTCTTTGGCTTCTTGGATGGTTTTCCCCTCTCTTTGAATTGCTTTAACCTCTCCAACTCTTTTATCATCCTTGAATATGTTTGCTCCGGCTTTTACTGTGCCCACCATTACTTCAACTCCAAGCACTGCAGGATTAGATTGTCTAAATGTGCAGCCAGGCATGAATTTTAATTTAAATGGTTTTGAGATTCCTTTCCATCTTTCTGCATCTAACTCTTTTTGTTTCTCTTCCATCCATTCATCGAATTTTTCAAGGAGAGTGTAGATAACATCATGGGTGATTACTTTCACTTTTTCTGAATTGAGATTAGATACTCTGAAACCTAAAATTGCTTTGTGCATTTTATTATTTGTGGAATCTGCTTCGGCTATGTCTTTCTTAGAAATTTCACCAACAGAACCACGTTTAACTTTGATGTTTTTTTCTCTTAGGGTATTGATTAATGCTTCCAGGGAACCCACTGAATCTGCCTTTACAACAACCCCCTCTTCATCAAGCTCAAAGGTTATTTCTTTTAGTTGTTCCATTACATCTTCTTCTATTTGATCTAGGTTTTCATTGGCAACCATTAGAGGCATACCTGAAATTACTCCTCTATTTTCTGGAGTTGAGATTTTGATTCCCATGGCGGCTGTTGCTTCGGGTATTGGTTTTAGTTTATTATTTTCAACTGTGAATAGGGCCTTGATTTTTGTGATTAATGGATTGTCTAAAGTTCCAACTACAATTTGATCTCCTTTTTTTAGCCTACCTTCGTAGAGAATTGTATCGAATGTTTTTCCCAATCCCTTTTCTTCAACAACTTCCAATACTGTTGCTTTTCCAGGCCCATTGAGATTGGATTCTAGTTTTGTTTCTAGGAATTTTTGAGCCAGTCCTGTAAGTACCATTAGAAGTTCTGGTATGCCCTCTCCTGTTTTTGCAGATAGGGGAATTGCAGCAATGGTTTTTGTGTAGTCTTCTATTCTGTCAAATCGATCCATATTAATTTCGTGTTTTTCGTAGAATTCTCCAAGTAAAGAATAAATTCTGTTGTCTAGGTTTTGTTGAGTTTGTTCGGTTTGATTTTTAATGTTTTGTACTAGTCCTTCTTTTTTTGATTCCCAGCCAGGCATAAGATCTAACTTATTTAATGCAATAACAAAGGGAGTTTTTGATTCCTTAAGGATTTCGATTGATTCCACTGTTTGAGGTTTAATGCCGTCGTTAATATCCAAGATTAAAACTGCAATGTCTGCCAGAGATCCTCCTCTTTTTCTTAGGTTTGAAAATGAAGCGTGGCCAGGAGTATCAACGAATAGAAGTCCAGGTATTTTAATTTTAGAGGTGTCAATGTGAACAAGTTTTTTTATTACATCCATGGAGATGTTGTAGGCTTTAATTGTTTGGGTGATCTTCCCAGGTTCAGATCTAACAATGGATGTTCTTTTTATGGTATCGATGGTTTGAGATTTACCTGCATCTACATTTCCCATCATTGTTACGATAACTTGTCTAAGCATTTTAATCACTAATAATGATAACTGAGAAGTGTTTTATAAATCTTCGGGTTGAGAACTAATCAACTTTTGGATGGTCTGGAACTCTAATTAGAAAGTATTGGGAACCATTTATTTTGGCTTCTGCGGTGATTGCTCCAACTGCAAAATCCCTTGTTCCGTGAGCGACAATTCTTCCGCCAGTAACCCCAATTATATATCCCTTAAGTCCTCTTAGTCCACCACTTTCCAAAGATCTTTCAAAAGTAGATCTGTCTTCGCCTTCTGGAACTTCTCCTAGGTTTAGAATGTGATATCTCTTTTTCTGATCATAGGTTCTTCCAAAGTCTAGAGATTCGTCGGTTTCTATCCTCTCTGGGGCTGGACCTAATTCTTTTTCATATGCTTCTGATCTTGGAATTGTCATTATCTAATTTTTCTTAAGAATTTATTTATAAGACTGTCGATAATAACTTGAGATTAGTTAATCTGATTCAAACCTTAAGACACAATTTGCAAGAACTCTAGAATTTGAATTTATGTTGTTTAGTTTTTGGATTACTGCCATGTATTCTGGATCTTTTAATTTTTCAAATAATTTATCTCCAAGATCTGGAATCCTTCTTTTGTTCATTGTTACTTCGAGGGCAAGATCTCCGTCATTTGAGAAGTAGGCCTTCATTGCTTGATTAAAATGATCATAGGTTTCTTTCATTAGGGGAATTAATTCTTTGTTCTGGGTTTTGCCTTCGGCGAATCTTGTGGCTCTTTTTACTTGGTCACCAACGTTTTCAATAAAGATAACTGCCTCCCAGGTTCTGATTAGTTCCTGGGGTTTAAGTTGTAATAATTTCATGTTTCTGGGCCTTAGGGCTTTTTTTAGAATTTTGAATAGGAAGAATGTTAATTTGTTTAGGTCTGCTTCTTTGTTAAAGATCATATCTTCGGTGGGTTTTCCATCCATGAATTTTAAAGAATCTGCCATCATTGATTCTAATGTTCTCTGCATTCTTTTCAAAGTGGAATTAATGTTGATGTGTTTAATGTTGGTGTAATCTTCTATTATTATTTTGTTCTCTGTTTCTTCTAGAACTTCTAGTCCCATTAGTCCTGCAGAGATGTATCTTATTTTTGTGGCATGGTCTGACATTTTAGGAGAGGAGAGGATTATTCTGTCATAATTATTAACGTATGCGGAAACAATCCGTGATTTGATTTCTTTCTCATTTTTGATTTTAATTATTATTTCTCTTCTGGGAGTTTTTTGTAATGTTTCAGTTGCTTCGATAATTAAACTTCCTGGTTCTTCTATTACATCTATTACATCTCCCTTGGATATTTTGTTTCTAGAAACCCAACTTGAGGGTAAAGAGATTACAAAGGAAGACCTTCCAAATTTTATTACTTTTCTAAGAACCATGTGAACCTTTATGGTAAAAACATATATATTAATGTTGTGGTATATGTCACATATATAACCTATAGGGCATCTATTTAAACGAGCTTTCCCTTGGTATTATATCGGGGGTGGTATCCGTGGGATATAACAATGCTAGAAAATATTTGCAAGAAGTGCGCGACATGATTGATGACTTGGAAGAACAGGTTGATGCCGATGTAGTGAATGCAGAAGATGCAGGGTTTTGGCTAGGATATACTGACGATATATAAAAAAATATAGAAAAGATAGAGGGGTTGTGTGCTTATCTTTTAACACCTTTTTTTATTTCATGGGCCTCAATGGTCCATTTGGTTTCTCTAGGTTTTCTTCTTAATTTACGTGTGTTTTTTTCACACTTTGAAGAACAGAAGTACCAGATTTTACCATCATTCTTAGCTAGCATTTTTCCAGTACCAGCAGGAATGTCTTTTTTACAGAATGTACATTTAACCATTTTTATTTCCTCTTGTTCTGATTAAGCCTTCTGGCTTCAATCTCTGTTTCTCTAAGCATTAGGATGTCTCCAACTCTAATTGGGCCTTTAACGTTTCTTCTTAGAACTCGGTTAGCATCTCTTCCTTCAAGGATCTTGCACCTTACTTGGGTTGCTTCTCCCCTCATTCCAGTTCTACCAACTAGTTCTTCTACTTGGGCAGAAACTGCCTCAGTAAATAGAGATTTGGATTCTTCCTTTTTTCCACCTTTGTGATCTTTACTCTTTATTGCCATCTTCTAATTGTGGTGCTAATTCTTTGATTAGTTTTGCAGCATCTCCCTCTTTGGTGATTGCAACAGCAGAAGTTGATACAGTTAATCCTGCAGCGGTTCCTAATTCCTCTCTTGAGTTTACAACAGCACACGGAATACCTTTTTCTTCGCAAAGAACTGGTAAGTGCATAATAACTTCTTTAGGGTTAGTATCTTTAGCCACTAGAACTAATTTTGCGTTACCTCGTTCAATTTCCTTAGTAACTTCGTTAGTACCTTTTTTAATTTTGCCTGTCTTTTTAGCTGCTTCAACAGCTTGGTAAGCCTTTTCTACGACTTCCTTTGGTAATTCTTTATTTAGATCCATTTTAACCTCCATGAAATATCATTGGTTTGTGAAATGGTAATATCTCGGGTTTAAAAAGGTTTTGATGATAGAATAATAGAAAAAAATAGAGGATTATCTCCTCTTTTTAGCTTTTTTCTTAACGGTTCTCTTGGCTGGTTTTTTAGCCATGGAAATTTCCAGACTAGCCATTTTTCTTTCTAGCATGTAGATTCTTCTAACACCGAAAAGTATTCCAATCAAGATACCTAGAATAATTATTATTAAGATTGTGTTTAGTTCAAGAGCCATAGTATCACCTCGAGATTAATTGTGTTTTAGTGATTTAAATAGTTTACTCTAGTAAAATCTCTTTATCTCCGAATGTCCAGATGTCTTCTTTCATTAAACAGAATTCATAGTTCCTAATGACATCATCAAATTCTTTTCTAAGTTCGTTCATGATATTACTAAATTCTTGATAGTTTTTTGCCATTAATTCTAGCTCTACATCCCATGCTGAAAGTTGTCTGATTAAATAAATTATATTTTTATTCTGTTTTGAGTATTCAAATAATCTTTTTTCATCTTTTTCAGATAGGTTATTGAAGTAAATGAAAGCTTTAAACATTTCAAATCCTAGTTTTGTGTGATCTATAGCAACTCTGTATTGAAGAATGATTTTTTTCTTTTCTAATTTCTTTATTCTATTTCTTATTATGTCTACTGTGGAATTTGTTTTTTGCGCTAATTCTATTAGGGACGTTCTTGCGTTTTGGGCTAGGATGTTAAGTAGTTTTTTATCTAGTTGATCTATTTGATTATTAATTATGTCGTCAGCAAATATTGTTGGTTCTGAATTATCTTTATTTTCTTCTAATAAATATCTTTTCGGATACTGTCTTACATTAACTAAGATGCCAACATCTCTTTTAATTATTAGCTCTCTAAATTCTGTAAATATTTCATTCTTAATTTTATTAATTTCTTTAATGTTTTTTGCATACATTGTTGTGTGAAAGTCCCAAACTCCATCGTTGCCTCCAAGCCAATACATTCCAGGAATTTTTGACATATAATTATAAAATTTTTCTCTTTCTTTTGGTTTGTTTTTTAATTGGAAGTAAAGTTTATAGAATGTGTATCCAAATTTACTGGGATTGATAGATGTGATGAACCCCAAGATTACTTTTTCTTTTTGTAATTTTTTTATTCTTTGCCTTATTGCCTCTCTTGTTCGGTTTACTTTTTTAGCTAATTGATTATCACTTATTCTACAATTTTTGTCTAATTCATAGATAATCTGCCTATCTATCTTATCTAACTTTATTGTCATGGTTCTTTACATAGCTGTAGATAGTTATATAGTTTTCCATTTATGTCTAGATATTTGTTCATCTATCTATTATATTCTGGATGTTACGATTTAATTAAAGGATGGGAAATAAAGATGGAAAAATCTTCGATTATAAGAAATACAAAAGATGTAATGAGAAACCTGAGGGGGAGAGTAGAGATTGAAGTGCCTCATTTAGATGCATCTAGAACCTTTGTGCATCCTTCTTTTAATGAAGGTAGTTATTCTGATTTAAATATTGATGTCGAGCAGAAGCACTTGTGCCTTCCTTCGATGGGGGAGATGGCTTCTTTATTGGATCGAGCATTTGATAGAAAAGATCTGAACTATGATTCTCCAGAACTTAAAGGTGTAAGGGATAGGGTTAGAAGGAGAGGGGTGTCTACTTCCACAGTTACTCTTTGGACTACAGAAAGAGGTTATGTTGAAGATAATCCAGAATTGAAATATGATTCAAGAATTAATAAATATGTGCCTAAAATGGTCCCTGAAGATTTGAAATCTAGATTTGAAAAAGATGACCCTTCTGTTAGGTTAATTTCTTACTTTCCCACATATAAAAAATTTACTGATGTAATGGGGGGCCCAATATCTAGAAATCAATATGTTGTTGCTTTGGCTGGAAGAGAGGGGGCAGAAAAATTGGAAAGAGTTTCTAAGTCACATAATGCTAAAGGAGTTTCATATCATTGGATATTTACAAATAATATAAATAATGGGGGGAAAAGTTTTCCTCATTCTGAGATTAATCATTGTTATTTGGGATTTGGATTACTTTCTTCAATTCACTTTAGTGTTTGTAGCACTAGATCTTCTTATGAGGTTTTACCTGGTACCTTTGGAGTTGTTAGGGATTAAAAAATAGTTTACTCTAGTAAGGTTCTAACTACAGAAGCGAAAGCTGGTCTTGTAACAAACACACCGATAGAAACACCTATGATGGTTATTAGTGCGAATCCAGTTAATAGTCCTGCGCCTGCTGTGAAGAGTGGAATCATTGCAGCCACAGTGGTTGCGTAAGCTACGAATACAATAAAGAATGCTCGTTTAATTCTTTCCTTCAATGATCTTGCAGAGGTCTCTTTGGAGAGGGTCTCATCTGTGATTATAATTAGGTCATCCACACCAGTACCTACGGCAGCAATAATACCTGCGATTGCAGCAAGGTCAAGGTTGTATCTGAACAATGCAGCAAATCCTAGGATGATAAATACTTCAAATGCAATGGATAGAAGCATTGGGATTACGATTTTAACTGATCTGTATCTAACTGAGATTACAAGTCCAACTGAAAGCACTGCAATTAAACCAACTAGCCAAGCGTTGTTAATAAATTGTTGACCTAGTGAAGGAGAGATTGAATCTAGTTTTACTATTTCAATTTCAGAAGGTAATGATCCAGTAATTAATACTGTTTGTAAATGTGTTCTTTCATCTATGGTGTTTTGGATTGCTGATTCTTTATCTTTTCCAAATCCTGAACCAGAGATTTGAATGTTTGTTGCTTCTTGTCCTCTAAGACTTTCACCAATGTTTAGGCTGTCTACCAATACTCCATCTAAATAAAAGTCAATTTGTTTTTCAAGTATTGCAGATCCCCCCTCTGTATAATTTAGTTTTAGATCTTTGGTCACTTCTGCATGTCTTTCTGCAGCTTTTTCTGATAATGAGATTTCAAATTCGAATCTACATGCTTCGCCATCTGCAGTAGGGTTACAGGCAACGATTCTTGAGCAGGTTCCATCGTTCCTACATACGAAAGTTATGTCTTCTTCTCCACCAACGAATACAATTTTATCTCCGATCTTAGCTTCGAATCTTCCTTGGGACCCTAGAAGTTCTCTTACCTCTTCTTGGGAGGCTCCTGCGATTTCTACTAGAATGTATTCTCCCCCTTCTAGGTCTGAAGCAGATTTAATTGTTAGGTCTGTTAACCCATAGACATTTAATCTGTTTTCTAATACATCCATAATGTCTTGAATTTCTGAACTTGATATTTCTTCAACTGGGGAGAGTAGTACTCTTGTTCCACCCTGAAGGTCTAAACCTTTTACAATGTTTGAGGTGGGTGCGTTGGCAACAGAGATTCCAACTGATTCATTATTTTTTAATAAAGCATATTCTCCTTCTGAGGTTTGAATTCTTAATATTGATTCTAATGGAATTTCTTCGATGATTGAGAAGTAATGTTCCTTATCTGTTATTTCGATATCATTTATAGAGATAATATGTTCCCTTGCGGTTGGTCGCGTGTCTGGAGATGGAGAGGTCATTCCTGCCAGGGATGCTGAAGAATTAACTTCTACCCCGTTGACAATAACCCCTTGGGCGTCAAATTGATAACTAATTGATAATGCAGCTACAAGTATCCAAAATAGTAAAAACCATACTTGCCATTTTTTTAATATTTTTTTAAATTTCATCCTTTCTTTTTAACATACCAGGATAGGATTCCTGCGTTTGTGAAATAGGTGGTTAATATGTCTACTAGTAATGCGATAACTACAATGGTGAACATCCCCTTAATTACTGGAGAGGTTACAAAAATAATTCCAGCTGTTAATGCTAGGATTGTTGTGAATGTCATTGTTAGTCCTGTTTTTGCAGAGGCTTTGATTCTATCGTTTACAGATAGTTCTTTTTTCTTTAGTACTCTGGTTGTTAGTAGGATGTTTGTATCAATTGAATAACCTATTACAAGTAGGAATGCTACAATTCCTGCTGTGGAGATTTGCATTCCGAATAGATTTACAATTGCCAATGTTACTATGATATCTGTGATTGCTGCGAAAACAACAGCTAGTGAAGGGATTATTGTTCTGAATGCGATTAATACTGCTACACCCATTAAGATTAAAGCAAATATCAAGGCTAGGATTAATTGTCTATAGAATGCTTCTCCTAGTTTTGGTCCTGTTTCTTCTACTGAATAGTTTTCTTGAGTTAGTTCCATGTTAAAGAAGGATTCTAGTTTTTCTTCCAATACGGTGGAATTTAAATCTGAAACTTCAACCATGATTCCTAGTTGTTCTCCGGTTGAGAAGTCTCCGAGAACTCTGGTGTTTGAATCAACACCCAAATGGGCCTTTAATTCAGATTCATCTATTTCTTGATTAGTATAAACTGTGGAGGAGATTCCTCCCTTTAGAGATACATCTTTATTCATGAAATCTCCAGTAACACTCGCTTGGATAATTAAACCTGTTAATGCAAGGATAAATAGGATTAATGGAATAATTGCTAATTTTTTAAGATGCTTAAAATAAAACTTTCCGATCTTGGATTCTGACATGAAAAAGAGTTGACTTAGAGGGTTTAAAAGGTTTTTGGCTATCCAAACATTTTTATAGTAGTTTCCTGAGATAGGGATATACTAAAAGGAGGGAAACTTGAGAAAGTTTTATTAAAAAAAGATGGCCGTAAATGATACTTCAAAATTAATTGCTTCTATGGATAAATTAACCAAGAGAGTAGATAAATTAGTGACCCTATTTGAGGATGCTAGTAAACATGTATCTGAGGTAGAATCTACTGAGGAGAAAGTTAGAAATCTATCTACTAAATTGGAAGAGTTGCTAGAGCAAAATAAGACTATTGCTAAAGGATTAATAATTCTTGATAAATATGTAAGGGGGCAGACCGGGGAGTCCACTGCTCCAAAGAATCTTTCTGATTATGGCAACGGATTATAGTGAAATGCTGGAAGAACCAGTGTTTTTGATTAATGAGTATTTAGAGAAAGGTCAGGAAGATCTGCAGAAGGTAATTAAAAGTCTAAAAAAGAAACCTGTAAATTATGAATCTAAAGCTAAGTTTTTGAGAGATTTTACAAATGCAATGTTTAAATCTTATGTTGATAATTATTCTTCTAATGCGAAGCATAATAGAGAAGAAGAGCTTAAGATTGATTTGAAGAGGGAACTAGAGATTAAGCGTAGAGAGTTAATGGAAAAGCTTAGTCAGATGAAGGTTAAGAGAGTTAAGGAGCAGCATGCGGAGATGCAAAAAAAAGAGGTTCCTGCTGCTGTTAAGAAAGAGAGCTTACATAAGGATTTAATTTTATCTAAGATTACTAACAAGGTTTTAGCTAGTAGGGATGTTATTGACCATACCTATCAATTGGCTGAACCATTTTTGAAAGATGAAGAAAGAGAAATTTTTAAGGCTCTTAAAACTGAGAATGTTGCCGAGGAGGGAATTAAAGCTGGCTTGGAGAAAAGAAAGGTTTATTCTGAGGATTTTTTTGAAAGGGTTAGATATTATATCCTTAGGGATTCTAATTCATTTGGACAGTTGGCTCCAATAATGGAAGAGGAAGGTTTGTTGCAGGTGGTTTGTAATGGTCCTGGAGAACATTTAACAATTAGTCTTTCTCATTCGGATAACTTGCAATCCAATATTTTATATGGGACAATGGAAGAGCTGAATGAGCAAATAAAGATTTTAGCTAAGAAAGCAAAAGTTGAAATTAGTGAAGATAATCCGTTTTTAGATGCTACATTAGATAATGGTTTCTCAGTGCAGGCTAATTTGGGTACGGAGTTTTCAAGACCGAGATTTGTGATTCATAAATGAAATTTTCTTTTGAATTTGATTAGTAGAAAAGTTACTAGGAGTATTAATGCTACTGTGCTTAGTAGTCCAATCCAAGGGAAAGGAGTATTTTGAACTTGGGGGGTTGTTTCTAGGTTTTCTATTTCAGCTGTTTCTTCTAAATCAGCCAATGGAACAAAGTCTGCAGCGGCTAGGGGAATAGATAAAATTAGGATTAATAATAACCACCTCATATATTGAATATAAAAATAAGAATATAAAAAAGTTGTTATTTGAAAATCAGATCTGGATTTGATAAAAAGTTCTCTCTTTTGAATTCATCAACAATATAGAAAGTTTCTTTCTTATTTATTTCAAATTTTTCTTCTAAATTTTCCATGAAACTTTCGAGCTCTTGAATTGTTTTGAATATTGCCTCTACGAAAAAATCATAGCCATTGTTTATCTTTAGGAAATTATTTACAGCATGGTGTTTTGATAGATATTCCTTTAGTTGAATTCTTGTGCTTGTTGGTGCCTTTAGTAGAACTGCTGCTCTGGTGGCATAACCAATCTTGCTAAAATCTATTAATGATGTGTGTTTGGTTATAAGTCCAGACCTGTAGACTTTTAGTTTGTCGTAGATTGTTGATACAGGTATTCTTGTTTTCTTTGACATCTCTGTTAGAGAGCTTCTGGAATTTTGTCTTAGTAATGATAATATTACTTGGTCTTTATACATTTATATCACCTCGAATGATCTAGAATAATATTAATTGGTGAGTACTTAGATGTGAAGGATATAAAGTATATAGTTGTATAAGAATTTTAGAATGCCGGATCTTTTCTTTCTTCTCTTGATTGTGCTGGACCTCTACTTGAGAGTTCTTGTCTAAAGCTTTCTTCTCTCGCTTCACCCATATTTGCCCTGTTGATTGTATTTGCAATATTGTGGAGTCTTTGGCGTTCAACAGCAGTTAGCCTTTGAGATTCTATGTCTACTCGAATTTTATAGGTACCTATTCTATCCTCAGGTGTTTCCATCTTGTCATGTATCCCTCTTCCGTATTCTGCATTTAGAAGATAGTCGAGAATACCAAGATAGCCTAATTCTTCTTTCGGATTATGGTCTTGAAGTCCGCTGCCATGTGTTGCTGCGGAGTATTTTCCACGGTGTTTGGGCATTTCTTTTACTAAAATCCGAATATCGTGTACATGAATTCCAGGAGCCATAGGTTTAATAATAAAGAGTGGGTTATAAAGATTTAGTCATAATAATGCTTATATAGCAAAATAAGAAATATCTATTATGAAGAGAAAGGTTATTTTCTTGGCTGGAAAGACAGGGGTTGTGTCTTTGCCTAGTCGTTGGATGAGGACATATAATATCTCTAAAGGTCAAGAGTTGGAGATGACTGAGGTGTTGTCTGGGCTATTAATTGCCAAACCTACTGATCATGCTGAATCAAAAGCTCAGTTAGATATTTCTGGGATTAATTCAAGGTTGTTGTTTCGTTATTTGAATACATTGTATAAAAGGGGATATACTGAGATTAAGTTGATTTACAAAGAAGGGATTGTTGGTCTGGATGGAAAGAAAGAAAATGCTTTGGTTGCTATTCAGCATGTTTGTGATTATTTAATTGGAATGGAGATTGTTAAGCAAGGAGAGAGTTATTGTGTGGTTAAAGAGGTTACTTCATTGAAGGAGGGAGAGTTTGAAGTGTTGTTAAGAAGGATATTCTTAATGTTGCTAAGTACTTCGAAGGATCTGCTTGCTTTTTTAGAGAAGAGGGATTCGGAAGGCCTGAAAAATATAATTGATTTTATGGACCCAAATATGGGTAAGTTGTTTAAGTTATGTCAAAGAATTATTTCTACTGAAAGAAAGTATTGGGATAAGTTGGTTAGTTTTGCTTTGCTTACTGAAAAGTTAGAATGTGTTGGGGATATATATTCTGAGATTTGTAGAGATCTTAAATTGAATGGAAAGGTTGAGTTGCAACAGGATACTCTTGAATATTTTTCTGATACTAATGATTTACTTGAAAGGTTTTATTCATTATTCTATAAATATTCTGTGATTGAATTGAATAAATTACATTTAGATGCTAAGGTTTTGAAGGGTCAAAAGTTTACTGGTTCTCTGGTTGATGCAATGGTGGTTACTAAACTTAAAGAGGTTAATAATCGAGTGAGAGAGGGCATTGATGATTTAATTGGTGTAAATGTTTAGGCAAAAGGTTATATTCTTATGGGGCTTTCAATTGGTATGAAACCAGAATTATTAGTGCCAGTAAATAAGAAAACATTAGATTGTGCTCTTAATAATGGAGCTGATGCAGTTTATTTTGGTGTGGGACATTTTAATGCCAGAAGAAGAGCCACTAATTTTGAGTTGGCTGATTTGAAGAGCACTGTGATTAAGTGTCATGAAAAAGGAGTTAGGGCCTATCTTACTTTAAATATTTTAGTTAAGAATTCAGAGATTTCTAGTTTTTTTAATGTGATTAAAAAGGCTTATTCTGCTGGAATTGATGCAATAATTATTCAAGAAGTTTCTTTTGTTGAAAGTATAAGAAAGAACTTTCCAGGTTTAGAGATTCATTTATCAACCCAGGCAGCAATCTATGATGCTGAACAGTTGAATGTTATTTCAAAAGTTGATAGAGTAATTTTACCAAGAGAATTAAGTTTAGAACAGATTGAAGCAATATCCAAAGTTGTTCCGGTTGAGGTTTTTGTTCACGGAGCTCTTTGTTTTGCATATAGTGGTAAATGTTTGATGTCTAGTTTTAGTGGAACTGAAAGATCAGGAAATAGGGGTATGTGTGCCCAGCCTTGTAGAAGAGAGTATAATGAGAAATATTTATTGAGTATGAAAGATCTTATGCTTGTTAAACAACTTAAGGTGCTTGCAAAGTTAGGTGTTGTATCTTTTAAAATTGAAGGAAGATTAAGAAGCCCACAATATGTTTCTGAAGCCACTAGAGTTTATAGAAAAGCCATTGATGAGGCAGTTCCAAATTTAGAGAATCTTAAGGTTGCATTTAATAGGGAGTTTACTGAAGGGTTTGGATTTGAAAGTAATAATTTAGTTAATACAAGGGATCCAAGTAATCAAGGATTATTTTTAGGAAAAGTTGATGAAGATATTTTTGTTAAATTAGAGTGTGATATTGCTTATGGTGAGGGAATTGCGATTATTAAGAAAAAGAAGAAAGAAGGTGCAATAGTTAGAAGGATGGAGGTTAAGGATCAAGGGGTTACTAAAGCAAAGAAAGGCCAGAAAGTTTGGTTTGATCTTTATATTGAGCCAGGAGATCTATTGTTTAAAACCTCTTATGTTGGAAAAGATGTTGGAGTAAAGAAAGATCCAATTAAACTTACTAAAAGGAAAGTTGTTAATGTTAAGTTACCTAAAATCTCTGAGGGTAAGAGAGATAAAAGTTTATTATTGGTTAAAGTTCAAACTAGGGAAGAAGGAGATAAAGCACTGGAGGCGGGAGCAGATAGAGTATTCTATTCAATTCTTGCGGAAGATTATGATTCTAAATTTGGGGCCTATGTGCCTTCATTTTTAGGGCTTAGGAAAATTAAATTAGTTAGAGAATTATTGGAG
>Ga0257118_1001332_pt1 | contig 14987 bp, 7 predicted proteins | sample SI112_150mmetaG_FD_190156 | JGI IMG/M metagenome (GOLD analysis project Ga0257118, IMG submission 190156) | Marine microbial communities from Saanich Inlet, British Columbia, Canada - SI112_150m | ecosystem: Environmental > Aquatic > Marine > Inlet | place: Canada: British Columbia | collected...
TAAATCTTGGTGGAAGATTGACTCTAAAATCTGGAAAAGATATAAGTATAACTTCTGAAACTGGTGATGTAGTCATAGATTCTAATACATTAAATACATATATTGGTGGTAAAAATATAATATTGGATGCAAAAGATACTTTGATTCTTAGAGGGGGAAGAAAGGTTATTCGTGAAGATGATTCTGCCGAAGATAAGATAAGAGGAAATTTTGGATTGGATGTAGGTGGAGCATATAATGTAAGTTCTGGATCGATGTCGTTGAGTACTGGTGTAGGAGCACTGAAACTTACTTCTGGTGGCGCACTTCAACAAATAATTGCTGGAAATTCAGAAGAGTCAATTGTCAACAAAGATTATATTTTTGGAAATGTGTTCGCGAAAAAGATTACTGCACTGAATGGTATAATTTCGTTAGAATCAACTGGTTTGATTCCAACTACTGCTGGAATAGATTTGAATGTCGGTCTGTTTGGATTGAACTCTTCTGTAAAAATGTTACCACTTGGAGATATTCTTGTCACTTCTGTTACTGGACCAACAGGAATAACAGTGACATCAACATCTAATATAACACAAACAGCGGCTCTAATAGCAACTCTTATAGGTTCTACTTCAACAATTGTTGGAGCTTCTTCAGGTCCTACTATAGTTGACGGTGCTGTAATTGCACTCGGAGGAACAGGTGCAACAGAACCAGCAGTGTTAGGAACAACATTTTTAAAATTATTTTCAAAACATACACATCCAAGTCCGAATGGGCCGACAGGACCACTTTCACCAGAATTTGCGGGTCAACTTATTTCTACCGTATCAAAGAAAGTATTTTTATCAGCGTAAAATTATGCCATTATTAATGCCAACATTGCAATCAGAGTTAATATCAGTATTTGAAAAAGGACCGGCTGGAAATCCTGCTCCACCACTTGTAGGAATTAAGACAGCTCAAGCTTATTTAAATTTTGTTACGCCAGGAATTAATGCTGGTGCGGGGCCGACAAATGCAATGCCTGGTTCAGTTGCACTTGGTTCGGATTTGGGGGATATATTATCCGCGACAAGTCCTTCTGGAGCATTAACAGCTCAGAAGATGGCAAAAGCGTTCGATTCGTGTTTGCAAACTTATATTTCTCTTTATCAGACTACGATAGTAACAGCATCGGGATTACCTGGCTTAATATCAGATTTAGCAGATTTACTTTCTTCACCAAAACCATCTGCTACTTTGTTTGCAACCAAGTTTGCAACTGCGTTAAATACTTATACAGCATCAGCAACAGTTATTGGAGTAATTCCAGGCGCACCACCAATACCATTTTCGGGCCCAATAGGATAAAAATATAATATGGATGTATCACAAAAGAAACAAGAAATACTTGAACGAATAGCGGAAGCTCCTGCTAGTATAGTATTTGCTAGGATTGACGTTCTTAACGAAGTTCAACTTGCGGATTTAATGAAAGCAGACTTTGTTCCTTTTTTGAGAGGAGCAGCGAATACTTCTCATTCCAATACAGATTCTTTACACGAAGTATGTACCAATCTTGCGAAACAAAGAGCATTGTTACAAGGTGCATCTGTGGGGGATGTTTTAAGTTTTGATATAGATGATGGGTCAGCTGCAACGAGGGCAGCTGGAACTGCAACTCACAATGCAATAGGGGACTTATCATATCCAAAATTTGAAGATTCTAGTTATAGTAACAAAACAACTTTTGGATATGTCGTTCTCCACAATTTGAGTGAAGACGGAGGTCAGCTATCATTATCAACTACATCAAACGCAAACACATCAATCACAAATGAAGATGGTGTTGCTGTATCTTACTTTACCGATTTCTCAAAATACTTTCTGACTGCTGGTCGTGCAAATGGTGAGTTGATTTCTGTGGATGAAAACACAGCACCTTATACTACACCAACTATTGCTGAACCTTTTGTTCCTGCAAATACTATAAATGGTGAAACTTATTCGGGTACAGCAACAAACCCTACTGCAAATGCAGATGTTCGACACGATTTCTTCACAGTCGCAAATACATCTGGTGGTAATGCAGGTGGAGATTTAGATATAGCAGAAAACAAATATGAAGGAAATACTTCTGTTACTATTCTCTTAACAAACACATCTGGTTCTTTTTCTACAAACGATACTCTGACAGATTTTGACGGAGAGACATCGACAGTTAAATCGTTTACGAATACAGCTTCAGTTGTTCTTGAGATGGCAAGTATAAAGGGAACCTTCAACAATGGTGAAACGATAACTGATACTTCAACCACAGCAGATATTTTTTCTTCTCTTGTATCGAACACTCAAGTCACTCTTACGTTGAGTGGGAACACATTTAATACTGCTGCAAATAACGATTTGAGTTTGGGTTTTTCTGTTTCTAATACATTTTCTTTGGATTCTAGTCCTGTAAGAAGTGGTGATATTGTAACCATAACTTCTGTTGGACACGGTGTAACTGCCGGACAGAGAATAATTCTAAAAGGTGCTGATGATGCGTTTGGTGAGTTCAATGATACTTTTGTTGTAAAGGAAGTAACTACAAACACAATAACTTTTTCTACTACAAACTCGATATCAGTCACACCTACTGGAATATTTTCGTTGACAAAAAATATTGTATTCGGTCAATCAAGTAACGCTTCCGCTTCTGTGAATATAAGAACAGTCAATGCTTCTGCTAATCTTGTTTTCCAATCTTCTAATTTAAGTGCAGGATTTCAGATAGGAAATACAATTACTAGCACATCTGGTGGTTCGGGAACAATCAACAGTAGAACGATAACTGGTTCTTGGTATCAAACAAAAACTTCAGAAGTCAAAACATACTACACCACCTCAACAAGTGGAACGTGGAACTATGATGCATCAACTAATCCTTTAGGTATTGAATCAACAGCTAATGTTGGAATATTTTGGTTAGATGAGTTCAAACCTGTTAAAATCAATCAATTAGTTTCTAGTTCTGGTACAGGAAATAGTTTCGTTGCTCCTAAAGTAGTTCTCGACATCGCACTGGCTACTTCTAGTGATACTTCTGGAGGTTGGAACGATTTAATCACCACTAATCTGCCAGGAATATATTTCGCGTATCCTCTCAAAACTTATGAGAGTCAAGTTCACGGAACAACAACTACACTAGAACAATATAGTAATTTTGCGAATGTGATTATTGCTCCAGAGGGATTGGATATTAATTATGATTGGAAACCTCTTGGTAACTCTTCTGGTGTAGCAACAAATAGTACTCATATCAATACCGATGGTTCTGTGGTTACAACAGCATATAATCCAGAAGAATGTACTACTTTAGATAAGGATGAGTTCAACGCTCATTTGGGGCCGTATAATGATGTTGCTACAGCAAACTCAACTTATGGTTATCCGACTGCAAGCGATGATATTATTCTTTCTGCTATTTCTTCCAATAGATCAAGTGGTAAGAAAGTGGGAACTTCGGGAGCAGTTTATCCCTCTGTGAATTCAAATCCATTTTTCCCAGCTGTTGGTGCAACACACAAACCAGTTGCTAATACTTCTGACGGTTTTACAGGAACACAGCCGGGAGGGTTGAACGCGAATGACATTTATGCTGGTTATTATGCTCAAATAGATACTGGTGGAGTAGACCCAGGCACAACAGCTGCGCCACAACAATTTCGATACGTTATTCAAAATGACCTCAAGTGGACATATTCAACTTCTCCATTTGCTGCTCCTGTAGGTGCTGCGGTCTCAACTGGTCAGGGTCAACTTTTTAATAAACCAGTGCTAACTTCCGTAACTACAGGGCATGCCGCAACCTATGATGGATACTCAAAATCAAGTGACGGATTTGGTGTATTGATTGATAAAATCGAAAATGAAAGCGGAAAGGTTTATACTCACACAAATGTAATTCCTCAAAGTGCGTACACTACTAGCTCTACCCTACCACATGCTACTACTCCGCCAGGCATAACTGCGGGCATTAGTTATACCAATAGTTCAGGAGCTCCTGCTACATATACTTCATATACAACTTCTGGTTTACGTTCAAGCACTTATGTTGGAACACATGCATGGGCAGTAACATCTGTAGCCGGTTCTGGTGCAGCTATGAGAGTAACAGTTACAACAACAACCGATACAGTAGCTGCTGTGTCACTCGGAGGTTCACAAAGTCCAGCAACGATTTATACAGTATCACGAAGTGGGCCTACTGCCGTTACAAATTATACTTTTAATACGGTTCAAGCAATGTTGAATGATGCAAATACTGTTACTTTTCATTCGATGGTTACAACTCTTCAAACAGGAAATGATGCCACTTATGGTGCAGGGTATCGTGATCCAAATGAACCATCTAGTCCGAATATTTCAACTGATGTTACTTTTGATGCTAATACTGCTACAATGAGTGATTTAGTCTCATCTGCTAATTCATATCACCAAACTTTAATTTCTGCATTTAATACTGCGTATTTTGCTTCTGGTACAGGAGCTAGTCATACTTATAATCGAACAACCTATAATGCGTGGTTATCGGGGGTTGGAACATTTCAAACTGCACTTACATTAAGAATTACAGAGATTAGTAATCGTATTGGGTATCTGAACGGAAAAAGTGCAAGTATTGCAGATGGTGGAACTGGAACAAAATCAACTGGTCACGGTACTACAGCTGGAGGATTTGCGGGAACAACTTTTAATAGTGGTTCGGGATATGCAAACACAATCTATGCTCATTGCAATTTTCTTGCAGGAAAGAAAATAAAATTATATGCAAAAATACTATCAGCAATAGAGGATATTGATTCGTTATATGAAAACATTAAAACCAAAAGGTCAGAATATTATGAATACAACCAATAAACCGCCCGAATGGGGAAAATGGGGTGAAGGAAAAAAAGAACCTAAGATGAAAGAGTATCTAGAGTTATTGTTGAAATTTAACAATCAATCCATAGAAGTTATGAAAGAAGCAAAAAGAGACCTTGAAAAGAAAGTAAAGGAACACAATGGCTGATTACGAATGGGCTCAGGTTACTCTCGGTCAAAATGATACACTTACAAGAATAGCTGGGGATGCTGCGAAGGGTTCGGCGTTACTTAATGCTAATCTTCAATTTGTCAAGATAGCTTTTCAATTAGGTAAAATTTTACTTTTAGCAGCAACAAATCCACAATTGTTAGCTCTTGTTGCAATAGCAGATGAAATTGATAATTTTGTGAATGATTTGAAAGGAACTGGATTTTATATTTTGGAAGTAACTCCTACTGGAAATGAAGTGTTGCCCTCAGATGCTGAAGGAAGTCCTGTATTGCTTGCTTTGTCTCCCATCACATTATCCGCTAACTATGCAGCCGCAGCGACTGCAGGGTTGTTGACTGAGTTTAACAAAGCTTTAGAAAAAAACGAAATTACTGCTCTCAATGGAGTATTCGATAGAAGTTCATATAATGTTCCTATAGGAAAAAGTGAAGCTCTGGATAAAGTGAAAAAGGGGAAAGATGACGACGCGTTGGCATTGAGAGATGATGTGATGGGATTGACAAAGTTTACACCAAGCCAAGTTATTGCTCAAATGGTTGCTGCGATGGATGATAAATTAGATGAAAGAAGACCACAATTTTCGGATAGTGCTGATGTTGCAGCTATTATAGTTGTCATTGGATTTTCGGATTTGACAAAAAATGCGGCAAGTTTGAAAGAAGTATTGGATTTATTCGTTGGTTTTTTTGGAGGTGATAATGGTCTTTTTACTAAAGGAATTAAGGGATTGGGTGAAGGATTAAAAGAAGTGCTGGATAATCTAAATGATACCGAATCTTATGATTCTGAAATTGAAGTTCAAGATGTTTGCACAGTAAGGGGTAGTTCAGAAGATAGAAAAATTTTGAGGCAATTAATATCCCAAGCACAATGGAATGAACACGCAACAGATGCTTCAAAATATTATTATAACACAACTGGTGAGTTTAAAATAGGGGATTTGGTCATAGGTCCGAGTAAAGAGACTCCTGTTGAGGGTGAAACTACATCCACCGATAAAGCATTTGGATATGTTTCCAAAGTAACCACAACTACTGATGAAGATGACGCAAATAGTGGAGCTCCTTATGTTCGACAAAATCTTACGATCAGTTGTTTGTCTAGAATTGACAAATATGATTTTGATAATTTTGGAGCTGGAGCATTGTTACAAAAAGTAGCATATTTTAAAAATGAGGGCAAACATATTGATCAAAATTCGATGGAAGTTATCAACGAAGCTGCAAAAAACGGATATAAACTTATTAACAATTTGACCGAATCAGAAGCTGCGTCAGTATCGAAAGTCAAACGAGAATCGGGTAATGTGTTATTGACAATAACTGGTACGGAAACGGTTTTAGAGACTCATGGTAGTGTTAGACCGGGCGGAACTGGATTTCAAACTAAAAATTCAGTACAAGGGAAAATTGTTAAATCCAAAGAAGTGACGAAAAAACAAGCACCACCACCTAATTTCAAAGCAGTGAAGTTGGAAGACCTTTTGGAAGACCTAAAAAGATTTTTTGCTCAAATTCAAATATTTACTGATGGTATGAGAGCTTTCGCGGCAGATGCAATTGAATCAATAAACAATCTATTAAAATATTTGGAAACGAAGATTGAAGAATTGGAAGAATTAAACAAAGCCATTCAATCAATATTAAAAATATTCACGACAGGATTGCCCAGTGCTGGTGTTTATTCTCTATCAATTCCATCAACAACTGGTGGAAACAACGCTATTAAGGATGCACTTGCTAATGCGACAAACGGTCCACCAAATAGTTTAGATTATTCGGTTGGTTTTATGATGATGGGCGGAGCTGCTGCTATTGATCCGTTATTGTCTCTAATATCGGGTGATTAATTCTAATAAATAAAGGTAATATGTCTATAGAAACGAGAACTTATAAAGATCTGGCGTTCAGTATGTTCGCCAACCCCATGAGCGGAGACATGGGAAAGAAATCTGGCGGCGATGCTGTCAAGGGAGCTATTGTTTCAATTTTGAAAACAAACTTCAATGAGAGATTATTTCAACCAGAATTCGGATCAAACATCACGGCACTATTGTTTGAACAGATGAATCCGATTACAGTCGAAAGAATTAAATCTGAAGTGTTAGAAGCTGTAGCAAGACACGAACCAAGAGCTCAAGTACTCGGTGTTGAAGTAGAAGCACAAGAAGAACAGAATCGTTATGTAGTGAGCGTGGTATTTAATGTGTCATCAGAATCACAACCACAAAAATTAGAAACCGTCTTTACTAGACCATAAGAGAAACACATGGCAGAAATACAAAAACTTAATATTGCAGAACTTGATTTTGATTCAATTAAGAACAATCTAAAGGATTATTTTGGTTCTCAGTCAGAATTTTCAGATCATGATTTTGGGGGTTCAGCAATCTCTGTCATGTTAGACATATTAGCATACAACACTTATTATAACGCATACTATGTCAATATGCTTGCGAGTGAATCATTTTTAGATTCTGCTCAATTGAGGGATTCGGTAGTATCTAAAGCATCTATGTTAGGATATACACCACAATCTTCAACTGGTGCGAAAGCAAACGTTCAGATTTCGGTCACACCAACTGATTCACCAGCAACTATTACAATTGACAAGTTTACACAATTTACCTCAACTGTAAATGGAACCTCTTATGTCTTTTGCACTTCTGGTTCTTCAACGGTTGTTGCTAATGATGGTGCATATGTTGCATCTGGTGTTGAATTGACACAAGGTATTCCATTGACGTTCAGATATACTGCTAATACAGCAAATACTGACCAGAAATTTCTATTACCAAATGCTAATACTGATACAGACACTCTAACAGTTACGATACAAGAATCTGCGAGTGACACTAATACATCAGTTTATTCACAATCAACCGATATAACAACAATAAATTCTACATCTAATATTTACTTTATCAGTGAAAGTACCGATGGTCAATTTAGAGTTGAATTTGGAGATGGTGTGCTGGGAAGAAAACCTGTTACTGGAAATATAGTTCTTCTTGAAGCATTGATTACAGAAGGAGATGAGGTAAATGGAGCGAATACTTTCTCTGCATCTGGAACTGTCGGAGGATATTCAACTGTCTCAGTAATAACATCAAATGTATCTTCTGGTGGATCAGACAAAGAAACAATTGAAAGTATCAAATTCAATGCACCGAAAACATACGAAACACAGAATCGTGCTGTAACAACAGATGATTACAAGAAAATTGTAGAAGGAAATGTATCTGGTTTGGATAGTGTTTCTGTTTGGGGTGGTCAAGATAATGCTACTCCAGCATACGGAAAGGTTTTCATTTCAGCAAAACCAACTGGTGCAACATCTCTTTCCACATCACAGATTGGATCGATTAAAGCAGCAGTATCAAGTTATAATATGGTTTCGGTAACACCAGAAGTTGTTGATCCTGACATCATCGATTTGATTTTCACTACAACAGTGAAATACGATTCGCGATTGACATCTCTTTCTTCTGGTGCTGTAGCGGAATTGGTTATTGACACTATTCAAGATTATAAAACAAATAATCTACTCAAGTTTGGAGCATCTTTTCGTTATTCAACTCTTTCGACTTTGATAGACGATTCGGAAACATCAGTCATTAGTAACTTGACTACTCTTACCGCTAAAAAGGGATTGGAACCATCTATAACAGCAAATAATGCTTATACTATAAGTTTTAATAATGCAATATTTAATCCGTCTGCAACTTACGAGGGTGCCGTTTCTTCTTCTGAATTTGCATTTACCGATGCAGCAGGAACATCCTATACATCTTGTTTCATGGATGATCTAAACGGAACGTTGAGAATATTTTATCTCTCTGGTGCGGATAAAATTCTTCTTTCTAATACCGCAGGAACAGTATCATATGCAAATGGAAATATTTCAATTAGTTCCTTTAAACCAGATTCTTTTGTGGGTTCCACTTTGGATTTTACTATTACTCCGTCACAGAACGATTTGACTCCAATTAGAGAACAAATTTTTGAAATTGCGAATACGAACATAACGATTACTATGCAAGACGATCAGAGTACTGGAACATCATCGTCTACTGATACAACAGCGTCTACCACTACTGGAACAACAACTGGATCATCAACAACGTATTAACTTATGTCAGCAAAAGTAACAGCAAAAGCAGTATCTCAGGTACAGAATCAACTGCCGGCCTTTATAGGTGAAGATTTTCCACTATATCAAAAGTTCATGGAATATTACTATGAATTTATGGAAACTCTTTGTGTGTATTATAGTGGATATACTGTAGACCAATTGGCAGCGATAAAGTTAGAAGAATCTATAGATGGATTTTTGTTGCTTGATAGTACAGATGGAACGGCAAATGCTGATGAGAATGTACTAACTGAAGAAATTGCTCGTACTTCTGCGAATGCATTTACGGTAGGAGAAACAGTTACAGGACAAACATCTGGTGCTACTGCAACGGCTAAAGCGAAAGGTGCATTTACTGGTATTAATAAGGTATTTTTAGAACCCACCAATGATTTGAATTTTGTAGTAGATGAAGTAATTCTTGGAAGTACTTCCACTGCACGTGGAACAATCACAAGTATTAGTAGAAAACCACTCAATGCTACAAAGACATTCAAAGACCTAATCAACTCCGATGAAACTTCAGCTGGTTTGTTGAAATCTTTCAAAAAAGAACTATATCCAAACGTTAGAGATGATGCTAGTGTAGATTTAAAATATTTCATAAAACATCTAAAAGAATTTTATAGGTCAAAGGGAAGTGAAAAATCCTTTCAGACACTTTTCCGTGCACTGTATGCTCAAGAAAGTCTTGATTTTTATTATCCTAAAACAGATTTACTTAAAGTTTCTAATGGTATTTGGGCTCAAGATACTGTATTACAATTAGACTATGATGCAGATTATTTGAACTTTAACGGTCTTACGATTACAGGATTGACTTCCGGTGCTACAGCTTTTGTTTCAAATGTTACCACAAGAAAACTTGGAACTATTACTCTCATAGAATTAGTGCTGACAAATGAATCGGGTGTTTTTACTGTCGGAGAAACTTTTACAGCAACATTAGTTTCTGGAAGTACTCTATCAGCAACCATTTTAGGTATGCTAACGGATATTGAAATTACCGATGGTGGAACTGGTTATGATATAGATGATTCGATAACTATAGTTTCTGATACTACTCATTTGGAATTGGAAGATTTGACGGGAGGCGCTGGATTTCAGGGGTTTCTATTACAAGAAGATGGATTACCAGAAACAAGAAGTGCTTATACTACAGATTCTTCAGCTGAAGGAATCATGAATAATGAGGATGGTGCTGATCTTGTTGGTTTCGGCGCAGTCGCGACAGTTACAGCTACTACTGGTGACCAAGTAACATTGATGCCCATAACTTCTGGTGGTAATGGTTTTCAGTTAGACGATGCATTTACATTCGATAATACTGACACTAACGTTGAGGTTACAGCAGAAGCAGTAGTTGCAACAGTCAAAGATACATATCAAGTTGAACTCCTTACTACAAAATTGTATGAGGCGGTCGAGACAGTAACATTTAATATAACAGGAGTAACAGAAGTAGCACCTTTTGGAGTCACAGTTGTTGTAGGTTATCTCGTATCAAATGCCGCGGTTTTTGGTGACGCAACAAAAGTTGCTGAAATTATTTCTATTGATGATTCGGAAATGAGAGTGTATGATAGGTCAAATGAAAATAGTGCGCTCGGAGCAATAGTAAACGGAGATTTTCTTTATTTGTTTGATTCAAATAGGGAAGCAATTACTGGTGCTACAAGTGTAGTAGTTTTTGATTCTACACTCACGAATCCTTCGGAGGATGTCGATTTCGATGCTGCTAATTATACTACTGAATCTGCTGGATTGATTTCTTTGAGCGGAACGTATTCTAGAACTGGCACAACTGTAACAAACACGGTTGCTGCTGGTCATAATGCTTATCAATTTTTTACTATCAATAATGCATTTAGTTCTGACCCTGTAGCAGATGATATGCTTACAGACAACTCAACTTTTGGTTCTGCAACAAAAAAATTCACGGTCATTCGATATGCCAGCGAAACTAAAACAGTTTTCGGTCATTCTACTCTTGGAACATTTTCAAGTGGAAATACGGTAAATCTCGTCAATCCAAATGGAATAGGTCAAATATTGATTGAAGATCAGATTCCTACTACTTCTGGAACTTATAGTGGAACTGTCTCAACTGAGGGGGAACTCTTACAAGACGATGGTGTTCCTACAACCTCTCCCCTATACAGTGAATCTGTTTCGGGTGAAGGTAGAATAAACAGCGAAGATATCAATATTGATGTAGATGGTGGAACCGCTTTAAATTCTACTATATCTGGTTTGTCTATTACTCTTGATTTTACTTCTGGTGATGCCAATACTGCAGATGGTACTGAGGGTGTTTTCACTCCTACAACAGTAGCTAACTCATCTGTTTTTACCATCACTACTTCTGGAACAGGTACAACATCTGGAGCAGTAACTCTTATTTCAAATGCTAACACTCCTATGAAGAGTGCGATGACAATCGAATCGCAAACATTTGGAACAGTTAATACTATTGCCATCACTTCACATGGTAGTGGTTATGAATCAATACCAACTGTGAGTTTACAAAATTCTTATTACGAAGGTAGAGGTGAAGTAGACTCCGTAAATGGTGGTTTTCTCGGAAACAATGCTTCGGTTACTATTGGAACATTGGGCGGAACTGTAACTGGTGTTACTATTAGTGAATATGGTCATGGATATCTTACTAATCCTTCTGTGACAGCACCAGTTCAATCTACTGCAGCAACATTGACTCCTGTAATTACACCAACAAAGACTAAAGTAGGTGTATTTACTGATGAATCGGGTCAACCAAGTTCTAGAAAGAAAATTCAAGACAATGATTACTATCAAGATTATTCTTACGTTTTACAAACAACAGATTCGATAAACGTATGGCAAGAAGATGTACTGAAACTCCTTCACCCAGCTGGATTTAAATTATTCGGTGAGGTTGCAATTGTAACTCTATTAAACTCACAAATGTTTGATAGAGGAAGTAATGATATCAATTCAGTTGATGACGATGGTAAAGCAATATATCGAGATATGGAACAGCAGTTTCTTACTCTTATGCTTGATAATGCTAAGATTCAAGTGGAAACAGTATTGAACCAAGAAGTAGAATTCAAAGTAACACCTACTGAAATACAAATGACATTGGGTGTTCCTGCTATGAAATTGGAAGATTCACTAGAAGGAACAATATTACTAGAAGATGATATTCCTGTTTCTTCTGTTGATTACGGTGTAGGAGAACATTCAAACTTTGGCAGACTCAGAATAGAAACAGAATCTATTGAGAGTGTGGTCGAACTTCTAAATCTACTTTTACAAACTTCTGGAAATCCTGCTGAATTTTTCTCTCTTATGTCTGTCAAAGATGTAGACCTTATTACCACAGAAAAATATCTTTATCTAGAGAGTTATTATGATGATGGTGCATTGCTGCAAGAAAACGGTGTTCCTACAACATCTGCTGCATATAGTGGAACCGATGGCGATTATACTCTTGTGGAAGAGGCTAGAACCAAAGTAACAACAACCGAACCACATTTTTTCCACGAAAACGATGAAATTTATTTGGATGAATTTATTGGTAATAATCTAGAAGATATAAATGGTACACGTTTCAGAGTTACGGATATTGAACACGAAGCTAATTTAATACTAGAAGATGGTGAATTTTTGTTACAGGAAGATGGGATATCGGAGAGTTCGTGGTTATATGTTGGTATTCGGTCTAATTTTGGATTGTTTACAACTGAAAATGGATTGGAATTTACTTTAAGTGAATCGGGATTACCAGATGATAGAGTCAATATAGATTTTGATATGTCAAACGAAACAATTACAACTAATGGAAAAATATTTCGATCCAATAAAGAAATATCAAGTGGAATTGATCCATTTAGTGGTTTGATGAGAAATGAATATATTGGAGAATTCGGGGGTTATCAAATACACGAATATGAGTTTACTGCTCCTGCTGATTTTACTGATAGCACATTTGCCGTTGGAGATACTTTGGTGACAAGACCTAGATTCTTGGAGGTTGAAAGTCAGATTATTTTAGACAGCACAGATGGAACAGCAAATGCTGGAGAAGCGATATTACTTGAAGATAGTTTACCTACAACCGATGCATCTTATAGTGGAACTGTATCAAATATGGGGAAACTTCTTGCTAATATAGGGAAAATCGATATTAATACAACTGCTAATGACGATGAGATTATTATTACCGATTCGGAGTTTGGAAAAATTGGAGCTAACTATATAGCAGATGAAGATGATGTTACTGATAATATTGTTCTAGACAGTACAGATGGGACATCGAATGCTGGTGAAAAAATAATGACAGAAGATTCGATTGTTCAAGTCAACAATTCAGACAGTACAAAACAAATAATACATTTAGAAAAACCATTTACTTATAAAGGTGTTCCACACGAAAATAACAATGGATTCCTTTTTCATAGACATCGAATAGACCAGAGAGTTTCGGTATAAATATATCAGAACATAGAATTATCAAGGAGAACAAGCCGTGCCTGCACTAGTAACACAGAATTTTAGAATTCATAACTCACGACAATTTTTTGAAATGTTTGATGAGGGAGCCTTAGTTGGAGGGACAGCAACTTCCAATACTGCTGTTTCTACGGCTTTGTCAACAAACGCATATCTTTTCATAGGAAAATCTGATTCGTGGTCGGGGTCTTTTGACGATACAACAATTCCAGACCCAAGTACAAATACAAGTCCATCTTCTGACTCAACATCAAATACAGCATATTCTCATTGGCAGGATATGATTGCTGCTAAAAAAGTTGGTTCTGCAGATGTAAGTCATGTTATCACTAGACACAACTGGACTTCTGGTAGACATTATTCGATGTTTAAAGATACAGAAGTTTTGAGTGAACTTTTATCCACACGAACTTCGCAGACATTAGCAAATACATCGGGAACTGGAACAACCTCCGCAAGTTTGTATCCGATGTATGTAATGAATACCAGCTTTAATGTTTACAAGTGTCTTTACAACGCAGAAATAGAAATAAGTAGTGTAAATTATCCGCAAGTATCAACAGTCGAACCAACTGCAGTAGCTACTGATGCTGGAGCACCTGCTGCTCTTTCTGATGGTTATATTTGGAAGTATATGTATTCCATTTCCGCTTCTGATGCTTTGAAGTTTGTAACATCAAGTTATATTCCTGTAAAACAACTCCGAGATGCTAACGCATATGGAAATACAGGAAGTGCTGGAGGATTGGGTACTAGTGGAGCAAAAAATGATGGTTCAGACCAAGCTACAATCGAATTCAATACAGTCAATGGTGCTTTGGATGTTTTTGTTGTCGATACTGATGGTGGTAGTTATCACTTTGAAAATAATAGAGTGATAACAAACTCCAGCGAAAGTGTTACACTTACACTTGCTAGTTCAACCCTACAAACAGCAGACCTTTATAATAACTCTTCAATTTATTTTACTTTTAGTGGTTCTTCTTATGTGAGAAAAATTACGGATATGAGTTTTTCATCTCCTAATGCTACACTTACTTTGGATGCAACTGTTCCCGCGTTATCTGGAACAGTAACCGCTAATGTCGCTCCATTTGCAAAAATAAATGGTGATGGTCATGGCGCTGAAGTTATACTAACTGCTAATGCTTCTGCTGCTAACTCAGTAGGTGGTGTAACAGTAGTAAGTAGTGGTAACAGTTATACGACAGCAACCTTGACAGTAGAACAACAAGGAACTGGTGCAGGAACTGGTGCAGCTGTTACAACGGTTCTTCCGCCAAAAGGTGGACATGGATATGACCCTGTT
>Ga0257118_1001337_pt1 | contig 14951 bp, 17 predicted proteins | sample SI112_150mmetaG_FD_190156 | JGI IMG/M metagenome (GOLD analysis project Ga0257118, IMG submission 190156) | Marine microbial communities from Saanich Inlet, British Columbia, Canada - SI112_150m | ecosystem: Environmental > Aquatic > Marine > Inlet | place: Canada: British Columbia | collected...
TGTGACTCACACATAGTATCTTTTATCTCTAGTGCTAACTTGTCTATATTCTTTGTAGTTTGTTCTTGCATTACTACAAGCTTAGTAGTTACTTCTACTAAACTGTCTACTTTAGCTTCTATATTACTCATTACAATGCCTTAAGGCCTTTACCTTCTAGTGAAGCTAATATATCTTTTACTAATCCAGAAGTTACTTCATTAGTTGAATATCCTTCTAGCTTCTTTAGTCCATACACTACAAGTCTTGTAGCCATACGCTCTGCTATTGCTTTCCACATAACTCTACCAAGTAAAGATAGTATAGTTTCTTTTAATACCATATATAGTATTTGTGTCATTTGTTACTCCTTATAAATTCTTTTGCTCGTTCTAAATTACCCATTAGTAGTTTCCTTTATTTCTATACTTATTATCTATTAACTTGCAAGGTGCCCAGTCATCATAGTTCTTATCTGCTTTGTACTTATATTTAGAGTTAAATAATCCTAATGTCATTTTGACTCCTTTTATTTATATTATTCTAACTTCTGCACCAAATGTACTAGATGGGGAAGAATTAAACCCTGCTATATCTATTTGTAAATAACCATCAACATCAATAGATGGTGTAACTACTTGCCCACTAGGGGTTGCTCCACCAAAAGGCTGAAATGTATCACCTACAATAAAACCAGTAATGTCTTCATAACCCACAACATTACCACTAACTCTTATGTGTATAAATACTAATTGATGCTCTTGTGAGATAATCTTAGTTGAATAGGAAATATTATTAGCACCTACAGCTAGAATTAAACACCCATACAGTTTATTAGCATTTTTATAACCTACAGTCATTCTACCACTATAGTTACCAGCACAAATACCTCTATTAAGTCTAGCCAAGCCCTCATCTGTTCCTATATACTTATATCCACTAATGATTGAGTTCTTAGGGTAGTCTGCTTCCTTATATTGAAGTAAATCATCTAGTCCATTTGCTCCATATAAAACATCAGTTGGAACATTTATAGTAATTCCTGATACAACATCTTCCCTACAGAAGTTACCATCAAGAACTTGAAAGTAGCTGTTGTTAGATTCAAAGACTATGTTATTTAAATAAGCTGTTGTTGATGCACTTAGGATATATGAGTTTGCTTCATTATTTAGGTTAAACCAGTTCCCCGATACACTTAGTCCTTCTGAATGTTGAGTTAACTTAATGCAATTCTCAGAAATGCCTTCAAAATAATTGCCTTCTATTCTCATTCCTTTAGGTATAGAGTTAATAGCAATACCTACAATGCAACCTTCTACACTGTTATCTCTGAAAGTAATTGCCTCTAGTCTATTCGTATCTGAGGGGTTTTCAAACAAATAGCCTATCTGACTATTTCCAACTACACATTTTTCAATAGTCATTAAATTACAAGTACCTCTAAATCTTATTCTTGAATTACTGGTTTGAATATCTGCATATGTCATAACTCTTGAAACCTTAGTATAGAAGCATCTATCTAAATCAAGAGCCATCACTGTATCATGCATAACTATGTCTCTTATCTCACATCCTTGATACATTGCTGATAATCTTATACCATAATCACCGCCATTTATTACTATATTTTCAATAATTACATTACTAGATGAATGAGAATAGTCACCTAATGTAGATTCCCATGTTCCATTTGGATATACATCAGGTTTACCACTTTCAAATACTGTAATACCATCTGCTGCATTGATAACCATACCACCAAAATCATAAGTATGTAATCTATCAATAGATGCTCTTTGAGGTATATATACAGTACTATCTAGTCCTATTACTAGGTTTGTATCATCATTACACATACTTTTAAAATTATAATGACAAAACTCTAGTGTTTTTTGCAAGTATAATTGATTCTCTACATTAGTAGAAGATGATGATACACCAAACCATTTAACATTTACTGCACCATCATATTGTCTAACCCATCCATTAAAGATAGTACCACCATTATTAACACCACTGTGTGCACCATCATAATTAAATACTCCACCTCTATTACTATCTTTTACAATAGCTGTAGTATTAATCTCTTTATTCGTATTTAACAATAGTAGTTCATCTATATCAGCTACTACTATTGCACCCACATTACTACCATCTCTGGTAGTAATCTTATCTATTATTAATTCACTCATGTTATTTATCCTTTATGTTTATTTTGTAGCTTACAGAAACTATGGAGTAGCTTGTCTTTAGGTATTTGGTTTAACAATCTATTGCTTTGGATATTTAGCTTTAATAGCATTGATTGCATCTACCCATCTAGTACCATTATCTTGACTATCATCAAATTGTAATTCAAATTGATTTAGTTTAATATATTCTACTTTTCTATCTCTTTGATATTGAGTGTCTCTGAAGTTGCTCTCTAGCCTTTGAACCTCTTGCTCATACTGTTCTACTGTTACTAAATCGCAAACTATAGTATCTGTAGATTCATCAAACTCCCAATTACCTTGACCCACTAATGTATTCATTGCTTCATACACATAATTACTTCTTGTTATTTTCATATTATAATCCTTATATCTCTGTTATTGTTGCCGAATAGTTGTCGTATCCCATAACCTGAATATCACAAACTGCATTGGCGTAAGTGTGAGCAGTATGTAATGTTATGTCAAAACTATTCTGTGTCATATTAGTTATCGAATGTATTAAATAAGAGGCAGCAGTTCCTATAAGGATATTTTCATTGTGAGCTACAGCAGTAATTGGATTTCCTCCACCCGGCATATCTGCAACATAAGTATGCTCTGAAACTTCTGAGATTCCCGTATAGGCGGAAAAGAAATATTTAAGGTTAATTCCTATCATATCATTCCCAACATTATTAGTTGCAACTCTGAAAGTCTTGGCAGTAGCTCTATTTAGATTTACTCTTGTCTTATCTCCTATATAGTTCTGCACATCGTTTCCAATTATTGCAAAGTTAGCTTGATTTTCTCCATTAATTATATCTCCACCAGTAATAGTCCCACCAAGAACAATCAAAGCACTAGTGCTTGTTGAAGAAATATGTGATATACTCAGTACATAAGCACTACCCGAATGATTTCGTATTCCTCCACCTGGTAAATCAACAGAAGCAATACCATCTATTATAGTTTTCTCCCCATAGTTATTAAGGGCATAACCATTAGTCAGCAGCACCTTTGCGTTCGCTATTACATTATTTACACAGTCTACTCCTATATAAATACCATCTGAAGAATATTTAGAGTTTATTCCATTTATCATATTGTCTCTACATTCATTTGCCATTCCTATAGGATAAGCAAAACTATAGCTAGCTGAAACATTAGAGACAGAGCAAGAAGAGATAACATAAGTTAAGGCATCAAAGTATATTGGAGTCTTTGCTCCCAATGTTGTTATATTAGACAGAGTGATACCACTTAAATCAGAGGTAGACGATATAAGATGTACTCCATCTGTATCAAAATCAGCCGGTGTGTAATACATAGGATTCTCAACACGGTATGATTTAATATTAACATTAACTGCAGAGCCTGTAGTGATGGGTAAAAATGATTCTGATTTAAACAGTAAAGAGTAGCTGCTATGGCCACTAGCATTTAATCCATTTACACTTATACCATTACTTTTTAAAACTGTACCCGCTGCACCAAACAAAGTATCCACATTAGTAACAGAGCCATTGTTGTAATTTTCTATCAATACTGCGTGAACAGCACTACTTTGTGCATAACACATTGAGTAAACATTATCAATAGTAATATTATATTGAGTACTAACATTACCTGCTGTTAGACCCTCCTGTGGAGTTCCTGCATATTCTGCATCACAATGATTTTTACCTGAATCTATACCTATGTTTTTAATTGTAATATTACTTCCATTCATTCTTAGTGGACCTGTAATAACCGTACCATCTTCTAATGAAGTATCTGCACTATTTGGTTTTGGCTTCTTTGAACCTAAGATTGAAATATTTGTCATATCAATAGTACTTAATTTTACAAAATATCTTTTTGCTTCAAGCTTAACCTCTCCTCCTCCTAGAGACTGTACAAAAGATATACATTCTGTAAAGGCTACTGTATCATCTACTGCACCATCTCCTACTGCACCAAACCACTTTACATTAACAGCTCCACTATAGTTTCTAATATATCTACCATCAACTACACCAGTAGCTTCAATAATAGTACCGCCATTATCATCTTCAATAGAAGTACTATCCCAGTAGAAAGTACCTCCACCGCCATCACCTTTACTATAGTAACCTAATAGTTCTACTGTAGCATTAGCTTCTATCTCAGTATTTAAGTTCTTCATATTAGCAATACTATCTACTACTACAGAACCAATCCTATCTCCATCCAAGTTTAATACTTGGTTTGCTTTAATTGTACTCATATTATTCCTTTCTCATTAACAAATTACCCATGTAGAACCTTCAGGTACAGTTACAGTTACACCTTCATCTACAGTTACAGGTCCTGCACTGATAGCATTATAATCTTCTGTAATTGTCTTATCTGATACTATTCTTTTATTGTGTTGAAACATACCTTGAGAAGTTGTATTGCCAATAGAGCCAACTCCTTCTTCAATAAGGTCTGCAATACCTGCTACCGCTTCAATGTCAGCTAGTGTTTGAGTATTAGCTAAGATATTCATATCCTCTAATACCTCAACAGCTGCAATTGTATTAACATCTAATATGTTGTCTGCTACTGTTTGTATAGTTGCAACACTTTGTGCTGCTAGAGCCACATTATCTATATTAGCCGCAACTATACCTGCATCTGTAGGTGTTAGTAACAAGTCATCAGGTGTTGTACCTACCTGTAGTGTTAGTGTACCTTCTGCAGGGGCAGTGTGAAACACCGCTGCATTGTTAATTAAATCATAGTCATCTGCACTTATAGCTACACCATCAAGGTATATTTTAAGATGGCTCTCACTTAATACATTTAATCCTATTGTAAATATTCTCTGACTACCATTTGAAGGTAGTACTTTATCACTTACCATTATATTCCTTTACTATTATTAGTATATAAGCCTTCATAATTCAATGAAGTAATATTGAAGCTTGTGCTTCCACTATCTTTAAGTGACAGGATAACATCATCTGTATTACCCTGTACCATAAATTTCTTATCATCAAGAGATTTAGTATTGTAGTAATCTACACTACCTACTCTTCTCTTATTTTCTACCACTAGTGTATAGGGCCCACCATTTGTATTAGCTACCCTAACTGCCTTAAACTTAAGACCACCACTTAATGTGTCTACTCCAGCATTACCTGTAGATATACCCCATTTACTTAATTCAATTGAAGCCTCATATGGAACTACTCCATCACTATATTGTGTAAGTGATGTAGGCTCTAGTACTATATGGTGTAGCTTCATAACACCTTCATCCACTGTCATAACAGCTAGTGTAGAATCTACCATAGCCATGTTTATAACATTCTCCGGCATTACCCACTTGTGCCATGCTGATTGTGCTTTCTCTTCACCCTGCCAGTAGAAACTATATACATAAATGATATTATCACTACCTGTAGCCATGAACAACATATCATATTTAGAACTACCTGCCATAACCTTCATACCTGTTGGTACATATTGTGGACAATGTGCTGTAATATTAGCCGCGTCATTAGACGCAGTATCAGGTACTACAAAGTATTCTCTAACTTGTGTAGTCTCTTCTTTATTAATAGTAAAGTATACATTAGGTCCAAGTCCTACTGGTTTAATGAATCGGTTAGTATCGAAGGCTGTTGACTGCTGTATTGATACATCTTTAGGTGTTAGTGTTTCTGCACCAGATAGTATGAATTGTGCTTTGTCTCCAAATAGTAACAGTTCTTTATTAAATGGTATAGCATATCTAAGTGCTACCACTTGACTACTATCTACTGCTACATCTATCGGGTCACTATCTAGTACATCAGTTACTGTTGTAGGGAAGAAGTTATAATACTCACCTACCTCTGACATAACTATATTCTCTCCAGATATAAGACCTAGTCTATTCTTAAAGAAAAATACATCAGTAATTGTATTACCTACAAAGCTTGGCTCTGATGCACTAAGCTCATCACCTGCTGTACGCATACCCCAAGAACTTGTGTTTAGTATGTTACCATATTCATCTTCTAGTGGTATTTCAGTACTATCATTAATCACATCAAAGTAGAACTTAATATCACCAGCTGCATCTTGTCCTCTAGCTAGGATGTGTGGCATTGTAGATGCATCAATTGTATTATATAGGTTAGGCTTAACTGTTTCTTTATACACACCCTCTATATATTGTACATAGTATTCATCAAAGTTAGATTTATCATCACCTGTGATTTGAATAACACTACCTTCAAAACCTAAGTTATTAGGTAAATCCTGAAGCTTCTTAACACGTCCCTGCCAACTCTCACTAGCTTGGTCACCCCATGAATCACTACCTGTGTATGCTTCATTACTCTCAGCTACATTCATAACTACTGAGCCTCTAGCAATACCTCCAATAGCAGCAGCTAATAAGGAAGCAGCTTCTGTAGAGTCATGGTGTATTGCTTCCGTTAATAATGCCCCATTCTTATATATGTAGTATGTGTGCCGTAAGAGAGCATTGTCACCTGTTGCTGCTCCAGCACTACGTTTAACCCAATAGAAGAATTGACTCTCCCATGCACCTGGTTCTATCTCTATAATTGAATATGATGTAGTACCTTCAGTACCATGTACAACATCTACCCATGCTACACCTAATGTTATAGTGTGTGAACCATCAGAAGCTAATCCTTTAGGCCCACTATGGTTAATATCTTCTATAGCTATTACTATGTCTACTAATGCCTCAGCAATTAGTACTTCAACTTCAGTATTATATTGTGCATCCTCTGTCTCTAGAGAGGTATTAATATCAAGTGTCTTAATATAAGATGTACCATCTACATTAACTGTAACTTCAATAGTACCTTCAGTGGTATATGTATAAGGGTATCCTCCACCTTCACCTACTAATGTATAGTTACTACATCCTAGTGTCCAGTATGTTGTTTCTACATCTGACCCTAGTGTTGTATCCATCTCTACTGTTTTAGTCTTATTAACAATATATGTTATATCCCCTATAGTAGTTAATGCAAATGCTTCTTTAGCTGGTGTAGTTCCTGTAGTCAAATAGACATCTGTACCACTATTAATAGGAGTACCATCTAAGTCGAAGGTATACCAGCTACCCCCATCAATAGCTATGATGTACTTCTCTAAGTCATCTCCTCTATCGTATGTGTGAACAAATACATCCTCCGTTAGTGATGTATTATTAGCCATGTATTCTAGTGGTGGTCTTTTACCTACACCAGTAACTACACTAGGATAACAATTTATCATCTCCTCAACCTGTGTGTCCAGTCTGAGCTCAGGTGCTTGACCACTAACTCCATTATATAATCCAGGTAGTGTTTGATTAATTAACATTATCTATCCTTTCAATCCTCTAGGATTTGTAGTTCTATTTATAATCCTCATAGTTGTACTAGAGTCAAATACGTTATAGTCCCCTATATCAGAGTCCCAATTTAACACTTCTACTTTAGCTTTCTCTTCGTCATTAAGTAGGTATTGTAACATTGTCTCATTACCTGTTAACCTCTGTACCAACATACGCGATGCTCTAGTAACAATATAGTGTTGTACAATTAAAGGTACATCATCAAATGGTACATCCCATATAACCTCTGCCTCTACTGTAGATGTGAATACATAAGTAACATCATCTTTATTATATAGCTTGTGGTCCTTAACAACATAGTCCTGTCCTGTATCTGTAGGGTCTACACTTAGTGCATTATCAGGTATAGCTATGTAGCCATCCATATCAGGTACAAACTCCCATACCTTATCTGTATTAAAGTTATAACCAAATGCTAACACTTGTGTTTTAATCTCGTCTAGTACAAGACTAGCTTGTTCTGCTTCAAATATACCATCTATAGCTTCAGTAGCTCCTAGTGTTTGTTCTCCTAGGTTTTGTAGTATGATATTAATTGCATTATTTAATTTATTCATATCTTTCCTTTAGTTTATTATAGTTGTTGTTGGCCTCATATCTCAAACCAAAAAAAAGGACCAGCTAAATTAATAGCCAGTCCTTATAAATTGCTTATGCTTATGCAGCAGCAGCGTCGATTGTTACTACACAAGCTGGATTAAGTACACCATAACCCATTGCGTAAGATGAAGTCATTAAATCACCTAATTTCTCAGGGATGTAGTTAGCTTCAGATTTGATGTCAAGTAATTTAACAATACCAATTGCATTAGTAGTGAATACTACAATCTCACCAGTAGCTAATCTATTAGATACTAGGATGTTGTTACCTGCAATCTTAGTAATCTTACCAGCATCAATACCACCGTTACCAGATGTATAGTCACTGTTTGTACCTTTATCAGATTGAACTAAGTTGTAGTAATCAGCAGGAGTTACAACTACGTATCTCTCACCTGGTACATCTTTTTCATCTAAGATAGTTTGTGCTTGGAACATAGCATCAATAATCTTGTTACCTTTAACAGAAGCAGCATCAGCAATTAATACACCTGCATCAATTGCAGCAGCTTCTGGAGTAGGTTGACCTGTAGCAGCGGCAACACCACCAACACAAGTTCTAAGAGTAGTAACTACGTCACCATCAATTGTTTGTGCTAACTTTCTACCCATTTCAGTAGAGTATTGTCCTCTAACTTCATAGTGAGACATTGCTTCTTCGAAGTTATCTACAAATACAGATGCATATTTTAAGTTATCAATAGTAATAACTCTTTCACCAGCTGCGATTCCTGATACATCAATATCAGTACCTGGTACGTGCTCAGCTACAGCATCAGTATATGAACCAATAACTGGGAATTGCATTTCCCATTTCAATAAAGTACGTTACCACTTTACCCGTCTTGTCCTTGGTAGGAGACAGACCGCTATATATTACTATATAGATTAGACTATATCTTTAAAACTGTTTAAATAATCAATTGCATTTTGTAATCTGTGTTTAGAATCTTTTAATAGTCCTAAAGCGGTATTACAGTTTGTACATAATAGACCTCTAACTTGACCTGTCTTATGGTCATGGTCTACAGCAAACTTAGTATATCTATTACTATTTAGTTTGCAATTACAAATCTTACATTGACCCTCTTGCTCAATAAACATCTTCTCATAATCTTGATTAGATACCCCTAATTTCTTAACTCGTTGTCTTTCAATACGACAATCTTTGCATTCATTAGTGTGTTTATTTGAATCCTTTCTAAAGTAGAATTCATCGAGTGGCTTTTCAGTCTCACAGAGTGTACATATTTTCATATATGTTTCCTTTTAATTTATTTTGTTTTACTCACCGCTTCCATCCACTTGGATGTACGTGCACAATGCACTAGTCGTTGAACGTTCCTATCTTTCGATTAGGCTTCGCTGCTGATTGTCCCATAAGGAGGTCCCAGCAATTCAATGAGTGTTTATAGAGAACCCTTTATGTTAAGCACTCTTACCTGAAGAAATAGTTCTAGTTTGTACTAGTCCCATGAAGATGTTGTTCTCTTCGAATGAAGTTAATACTTCTCCTGAGAATACTTTAAGAGCGATTGCTCTGTCTGAGTGTGCATCAAGTGTGTTAGTACCGATACCATTTGAGTGAATATAATTTGCCATGTTTTAAATGTCCTTGTTTTATTTTTATGTTTAATATGTTAGCCGTAAGTGGCACCTACGCGTGATATTAATATGTATTGTCTTTTATTTCCATCTTTGGTATCCCTATAAATACACCTCGATATACTTAATAGGGGCATCGATTTTATAATAGTTTTAATATTAAAAAGGTAGTGACAGGCGTTTGAAAGCCTACCGACTACCTAAAAGAGGAGTAAAGAAGTTTGGTCTTACATCATCAGTGTTAAACTTGTCTAGGACATAGGTTACATCTCAATGCCAAACACACCTTACCAATTACTCTTCGCTATCTTATTTTGTACCTGTGCTCTAAACGCAGGGTCTTTCTTGTACCTAACATCATGCATATCCTTAGTCATCTCTTGACTAGATTGATACCCTTGTGATGATGTAGTTGAATTACTACTGGCTTTAACTAGTGAGGGTCCTCGTGTAGCTTGGAACCTAGCATACAATCCTTGGATAGCAAATTCAGCTTGTCCTTCATTTTGTAAACTAGAGTTAAATGCTTCCTTATCACCATCCGATAATGTTTCTCCTGCCCATGATATCATATCTTGATACCCTTGCTCTCCACCAGCTAGTGACTGCATCTTAGATAAGTTCTGAGATACAATAGCTTCTTGTCCTGCAATATAGTTATCTACAGTAGCTTTATCAATACCCTTACCAGCCAATGATGCGTATGTATCCTCAGATAATACACCATTGTTAGCAAACTCTTGATTCAACTCTGTAAAGTCAATGCCCTTGCTTTCAGCTAACTCTTTAGCTTCAGCCTCTGTAGATACTGTATCACCCTCTTCCGCTTCAGTAGAAGCTTCTTTAGTCTCACCGTCATTACTACCTAACTTACCTTCTAGTTCTTTGTAAGCTTGTTCCATATCTTCAACAGACTTGTACTTACCTGCATATAACTTAACTTCATCAGATGGTAGTGGAGCATCATCTGCTACACCCCTCTTATCAGCATCACTTTGTAGTTCCTGTTGTGTTTGGTTTGTGTTCGCATCCATCTTGTCCACCATCGCTTGTTCGTGTTGACTTAGGTTTACGTTTTCTTCTTGGCTTTGTTGTATTTCCATCTTTAACTTCCTTCTTCTTTATCTCTCTTGTGTATGGGGGAGTGGGAGGAGCCATTGTAACTGGCAACCTCACTACATCATCCCTTGTTCAACTGCTGCTTGACCACCAGCTTGTGCTGCTGTATCTAAACCAGCTTGTCCAGCTTGTTGCATCATAGCTTGTTGTTGTTCCTGTTGTCTCTGCTCAGGTGTCTTAATCAGACCCTCTGTATCAATACCCAGTGATGTACCTATTTGTGCAATAACTGCATCTACATTTGAATATTGTGCAAATATCTCAGGTCCTAATAACTGCTGTAATGTTTGTGCAAACTGTACTAACTTGTTGTAGTCGTGTCCTCGTCCTAGTGCCTCTACACCAGTAACAATTACAGGCTCTACTAATCCCTCTGGGAATGTAACTTTAGATGTTAACATCATTAACTTAATTAATGGTAGTTGTAGTTCCTGTGTTAGAATACTATAGATACCACCTAAGGCATCCTCTAGTTCTCCAGCCATAAGTCTTACCTCTTCTGCCGTACCTTGTATTCAATAAAGTGCGTTACTTCTTTACCCGTTCTCTTATGAACTGCTATATATTCCTATATAGAGTAGACTATATCTTGTGCTTGTTTCGCACCTATATGTTTCGAGCCACTCGGCCCTACTCCCTCACGGGATAGTCGTTACACTAATTTACATTAAATATTATCTGTTATATGTGTCCAGTTTTTACCCTGACGCACTGACTTAACTGCATCTATAGATACATTAAGCTTAAGTCTGTCTCTAATCTGTCGAGCTGTTAAGGATGAGGATTTTAAAGCCCATATCTTTTTAACATCATCTTCAGTTAGTTTTGCAATAGGATTTTTTACACCTCTATTAGTCTTAAGTCCTGTCTTGTATGCGTGTTTCATATTATGTGACTGTGTACACCACTCTAAGTTATTTATTGAGTTATTATATCTATTACCATCTATATGATTAATATAAGGTAATTCCTCATGGTTAGTAATAAAGTGAGAAGCTACTAGCTTATGTAGCGGATAAAATTTATCTAGGTGTATCTTAACATATCTATTATTCTTAGATATTGATGTCCCTCGTAGTGTTTTACCATTGCTCTCATTCCGTACTATACCTAATGTATCTATAGTATAAGTGTGTTTTAAGTCTTTTATATTTAATGTGATTTTTCTGTATTCCATTTTTTCTCCTTTAGGAATTTAGTTAAAAATCTTAATTAGCTCGGGATTGTCCGTTCTGGAGTTCCCCCGAATTAATATAATTTATAGAGAGCTATTATGTCAACTCTCTCTGCATCTCTTCTTGCTGATTCATTTAGAAGGAAAGCACTAGCTAGTCTTCTCTGTATATCATTAAGTGTTTCATATGCAATACGTAAGTCATGTGATTTATCCACCTGTAGTGTAGATACATCCTGTGCATTACCTTTGATGATTGCTCCACTCTCTGCTTTAGCTAGTGTCTTGATATTCGTAGCACCCACTGGGTTAACCATGAATACAATCTTACTTGCTGCTGCTGATGCTTCTACAATAGACATTGTCAATGCTTCTAGTGACCTCAAGTCACCTAGGTATTGTTCAACTAAACCTCTACCATAATCTTCATTATGTATTGATGTCCATCTTAATGGTAGATAAGGCATATTCTTAGTAGTATATACACCTCGAGTACCTTCAAGTTCTTCATCACCAGCTTCTTGCCATGAGTCATACTTCTTAGTCTCTGTATTGTATTTAACAATTGTATATAGGTCTATGTCTTTATCTTCACTATCGTATTTACTAGGGTCAGGTAAGTCACTAGGCTTAACTCTTTCAAGAGTCATTATCTCTTTAACTACACCCTCTGGACTCCTCTTAACCACATAGTGACTTAAGTTGAATACCCTTGTACCTTCATCTTTATCTCTAAAGACTAATGCATTACCAGTAGCTACCAGTAGTTTTAAAGCTTCAAATATAGGCACCCTTAGTGCTTCTCTCTCAATCTGTGCACTAAGTGCTCTCTCAATATCAGCTAACTGTTCGTTAACTTGTGCAGCGGCTCCTGCTTGTGCTTGTTCCATCTCCATCATAGCAATCTTATCAGGTATGAACCTAAAGAAAGGAGCGTTAGGTGGTAATAGACTCAGTAGTAATTTACTCGCTAAGTTGTTAACAGCTCTAGCACCTAATGATTGATAAGGTGTAGCTAGTCGTGTATCCTCTGTGTGTGTCGCATCTACCAGTAATGAAGGTATAGTTAATTCAACACATGCTTTAGCTCTATCAACTACAGCATTCCTTTCACTATCTAGTTTGGACCACCTAGTTTTTAGGCTAATGTCTTCCATCTATTTAGGGATACCTAATCCTGAAGATGCTTTACCTTTAGTTAATGGTATCTGTAGCCTCTTCTTTCCTTGTGCTCTTTTCTTAAGGTCACCTCTACCTTCATCATCACCACCTGCTTTAAATGTTGCTTCCTCTACTGGTGCTGCTGGTGGGATAGGTGCTTCTGGTGCTGGTGCTTTACTTCCAAATAATCCGCTCATGTTATTCCTTTTCTTCTAATAATTGTTTTATATATCTGATTATTTCTAATCTACCGTGTTGTCTTCCTTGATCATAATCGGATAATCTAGCTATCACTATCCTATCAGGGAATGCTTCTTCAAGTATCTGTAGTATTTTCTCTACGTTCATCTTCTCTCCAATTCTATTTATAGAAGGTTCCAGTTCTTTTATCATGCCTCATCCTGTGTGACACTGAACCTAACTACATAAGTAGGTATACCCTCTCCTTGTATCTATCGGTATCTGCAACAACTCAAGACTAGAAAGTAACTCTAGCCTCGATGCGGAGGGGTCCACAGTACTACACCTTCCCCATCATATTGATGCATACACGCCAACCTCATAGTATTGATAGCATTACTTCTTCTTAAGCCCTTTGACCTATAAGCTAATAACGCAGCTACCCACAACTCTCTTTCATTAGTACAATCCTTTAAGGCTTTCTCAGCTCTCTTAGGACCCATACCAGGAACACCTTTATAGCCATCAACAGGATCGCCCGCTATACATTGGTAGTATTTAAAATGTAAGGCAGTCCACTCATCTACTGTTACATCTTTTTGTTTACCATAGTTATAGTGAGTACCAACTGATTGCATTAATACATCCTTATCGATAGCACATAATATATAATCCTCAGGATACTTAGTCTTTAAATACACAACAGCATCATCAGCTTCCCATCCTTTGTGTAGGATAGCTCCTAGCTCTTCAATCATGTGTTGCTTTAGTTCAGCTACCCATTCAGGTACTCTCATGCCCTTACGGTTGTGTTTATAGTCACTAACTACTTGATCTCTGAAGTTACCACTACCAGTTAAATGAAGCTCATAATCATCACATCCAGTAGCGAATGTAATAGAATCAAGCATACCATCAATAGCATCTTTCATATCCTCTATCTCACCATGGTATGTAGTTTCTCCATCACCCCAGTCAATAGCTTCTTCTACACCAAATCCTGCTTTATATATCATACTGTCTGCATCTATTAGAGCTTTCATTTATTATCCTCTTTTAATTATATCTTTAAGTTTAGCGATCACTCGCTCTAGGTATTTACATTCTTCATTAGTCTTGCAGTGTCTATATTCTGCTTCTAATGTTTCTACGTAGTGTCTAAGTCTCTTTTTCATTTATCCTCCTATCGTTATCCATCCAAAGTTATTCATAGCGTTGGTTATTAGAAACCACTCCGCTACTACTGTGTTTATTATGAATATTATTTTCCAATCATCAAGCGACATCTTGCTTTAAAGTGTCCCAACTACCAGTCAATGCACCCTTAGCATAATCAGTTACTCTTCCTTCGAAGAAGTTCACTAAGGATACACCAGATGTAACATCATCCATAAATGGGAAGGGGTTCTCTTTATGCCCATAGTTCTCTTTCATACCTAACTGTTTTAAAGCATTATCTGCCATGTATTCTATGTATGTTTTAACTGTATCCTTATCCATGTGTGGAGGATTCAAGTAATCAACTAATGATTTCTCATATTCTACAATCTCTCTTACTGCTTGGTAT
>Ga0257118_1001351_pt1 | contig 14837 bp, 17 predicted proteins | sample SI112_150mmetaG_FD_190156 | JGI IMG/M metagenome (GOLD analysis project Ga0257118, IMG submission 190156) | Marine microbial communities from Saanich Inlet, British Columbia, Canada - SI112_150m | ecosystem: Environmental > Aquatic > Marine > Inlet | place: Canada: British Columbia | collected...
ATTCATCTGGGGTTGAAAGTAATGTTAAAAAATTAAAAAAATTAACACAGAGTAGTGTAATTGGCAAATGTGTTATTACACACTCTAATGAAAATGCAGACTTTGAAGTTGTTATGGGTGTTAATGATGATGAAATCTTGGATCATCATAGTGTTGTGTCAAATAGCATTTGTGATGCGAATGCAATTGCACACATTATGAAATGGATTGATCACGAGTATGGGATTGTAAGTGGGTCTCTTACAACTTTACACCCATGGTTGTCTTATCAAAACCTAGTGGATGGGCCCTCTATCTCTCAGTCTAATCCTGGAGTGGTTTGGACAGATTATGCGCTTGGTAGGGCTAGTACGGATAGCTTAATCCCTAAAAATACAACTGCTATGGATGCCGTAGAAAAAGTCATCCCTCAATTAAAGGGTAGAATTATTTCATTTTCATATAGAATACCGACAGATATTGTGGCGACATCAGACATCACCTTAAATTTGAAAAATAGTGTGTCCACAGATGAAGTGCTAAGATTTTTAGAAAAAAAATGCAGCAATAGTCCCTATGTAAAAGCAAACACTAAATCTCTTGTTTCACTGGATTACGAAGGAGAGGAGTTTAGCGCAATAATTGATATGCAATGGATTAAGACAGTTGGCAATGTTTTGAAGGTCGTATTATGGTATGACAATGAGTGGGGTTATAGTGCAAGAGTGCTAGATTTAGTTGAAAAAATAGCTAGTGTTAAGAAATAATGCTTAAATTTTTGGATTTTGATGGAGTAATTGTTGACTCGATTAAGGAATGTTATGTTGTGTCAAAGGGCATTTATTTTGGCTACTTAGCATTTTTACATGATGAGGATAGGTATAAAGCGCTATTCTATAAATATAGAGGTTTGGTAAGACCTGCCTATGAATATATGGCTTTGCATGATGCGATTAATATTTTTATTCAAAGTAATAATGGCAATATTCGTGAATTATTTGAATTAGCTTTAATAAAAAGAAGCGATAAAGATAAAGATTTTTTTGAAAAAGAGTTTTTTTATAAAAGGCATTTGTATCAAAATGATGATTTTTTAGGCTGGATTGCTATGAATCCTCTTATGCCATTTGGAAATCAATTGAGGGGTACGTGTGACGATAATGTATACATTGTTACAACAAAAAACAAGGAGTCCACTATGGTATTACTAGATTATTACAAAATTCAAGTAGCCGGGATATACTCAAACGATGATATAAAAAAATTTGGCAATAAAGGCGCATTAATCAAGTCAGTAATGGATGAAAAAAATGTAAAAGATGCAATTTTTGTAGATGACGCTGTAGAGCATCTAGACACCGTTCAAGATAAAAGAGTGTTATGTTTCTTTGCAGATTGGGGTTATGGGGAAAATAGCAATTATAATATCTATAAATTTTGAGTATAAAAGGACGCCTTAAAATGAACTCTTTCGGCATTACATATTTAGATCTAAGATTGTATTTAAAATAAGGGGAAAATGTTTTTATCAAAACTATACAAAGATATTAGAATAATAGATGTAGAAATAAATGATGTTAGATTTCCAACATCAGAGTGCTTAGATGGTTCAGATGCTATGAATTTAGATCCAGATTATTCAGCTGCAACTGTAATTCTCCATACGACAGATAATGAGATCAGTGGTCATGGAATGACTTTTACTTTAGGTAGGGGCAATGAGATTTGTGTTAAGGCTATTGAATCACTTACTCCGCTGATATTAAATATGAAATTAGCCGATATAGTTAATGATATGGGTGAATTTTGGCGTCATATAACTGGAGATAGTCAATTACGCTGGATTGGTCCAGAGAAGGGAGCCATACACCTTGCTACAGCTGCAATTGTAAATGCTGTTTGGGATCTTTGGGCAAAATGTGAAAATAAACCACTTTGGAAACTAGTTAGCGATATGAGCCCCATGGAGTTGGTATCATGCATAGATTTCCGTTATATTTCTGATGTAATAACTAAAAAAGAAGCTGTAGATCTTTTAGAGTCTTTAGCGTCAACGAAAGATGAAAGAGAGAGGCAACTGCTTGAGTTTGGTTATCCTGCCTATACAACATCAGCAGGTTGGCTGGGTTATAGCGATGATAAAATTCGTAATCTTTTGCATTCTTCTATACAGTCTGGTTGGAATCATTTTAAATTTAAAGTAGGCTCAAACCTTAAAGATGACATTAATAGATTGAAAATAGTCAGAGAAGTGATTGGTCCAAATAGGGTTTTAATGATTGATGCAAATCAAGTGTGGGATGTACAAGAAGCTATTGATTGGGTGAATGAATTATCTCAATTTGATCCGTGGTTTATTGAAGAACCAACCAGTCCAGATGATATTTTAGGCCACTTGACTATTAAAAATAAGATAAAGCCAATAAAAGTTGCATCGGGGGAGCATTGCCATAATAGAGTTATGTTTAAACAGTTCTTTCAGGCGAAGGCAATAGATGTATGCCAACTCGATAGTTGTCGTTTAGGAGGGGTAAATGAAGTCCTTTCAGTATTATTAATGGCTGCAAAATTTGATATTCCTGTTTGTCCCCATGCTGGAGGGGTTGGCCTTAGTGAGCATGTGCAACATCTTTCAATGATAGACTTTATCTGTATAAGTGGCTCAACCGAAGGAAGGGTTATAGAGTATGTTGATCATTTACATGAGCACTTTAAACATCCTTGCTGTGTGAAAAATGGAGCATACATGCCTCCTGAAGACCCGGGATTTAGTACTGAAATGTTAAAAGACTCAATTAAGAAATATCAATTTTTTGATTGAGTCTTTTATAATATTAACAAAGTACTTATAGACATGTTCAAAAAAATAATGGGAATATTTAAATGAATCAAGTTATTGTTATTCCTGCAAGAATGTCAGGCAAAAGGCTTCCAGGAAAGCCACTAATATTAATTAAAGGGATTCCAATGATATGGCATGTTTGGTCAAGATGTGCAAAAGTGCTTGATTCTTCGTTGATATATATTGCAACTGAAGATATTGAAATTGAAGAGTATTGTGCAAAAAATAACATAAATTGTGTCAATACAGGTCCAGCTGATACAGCTATTGATAGAATTAAATTATTTTCAGATGTAATCGAAGCTGATGCATATATTAATGTTCAAGGTGACGAACCAATTGTAAACCCACAAGATATTGAAACAATACTACAATATAATAAAAATTATCCTGATAGGGTAGTATTTGGAAAAACTAAATGTAACAAGGATGAGTTTAATATGTATTCAAAAGCTAAAGTGGTATGTTCTAAAAGTAGCCGGTTAATGTATTCATCACGTGCCGGTATTCCAACCACTAATAAAGGCATGTTCCATAGTGCTGAAAGGGCAATTTGGATTTATGCATTCAATAAGAAAAGCTTAAATGATTATTTTAATTTTAAAGACTCTATAATAGAAAAAATAGAAGACAATGAAATTATTAGATTTTTAGAGCTTGATATACCAGTCTTTTGTGTTGATGTTATTGGTGATAGCTGGTCTGTAGATGAGGCTAAAGATGTAGAAATTGTAGAGAATTTACTTGATTAATATCTAATACCTGCATTATAAGGTGTAATTTTGAAATAGAAAAAGGTGTTCAAATAGTGAATAAATTAGGTAAGTATGCTGGCGGATTTGTTGCGCAGAGTAAAAAATGATATTGATGAATTAGTTAAAATGGGGATGAAGTTTATTACCTATGAGGTGGATAGCTCAATCATTTATAGCCATGTCAAAGATATAACAGACTGGTTTAAAAATGGAAGGTGATTTATGCATAAAAATAGTAAAGTAGTTGCAATAATATCGTCCAGGCTGGAATCTTCTAGGCTACCAGGAAAAGCATTATTAAATATTTGCGGAGGACTACCAATGATTGTGCATGTGTATAAGAGATGCATGCTTTCTAATAGTTTGGACGAGGTGTATGTTGTAACTGATAATCTAAAAATCAAAGATGTTGTTGAAAGTTATGGAGGAAGGGTTATTATGACCTCATCTTTACATAAAACTGGTACAGATCGAATTGCCGAAGCTGCTAAAACTATTGATGCGGATATTGTAGTTAATGTGCAAGGGGATGAAGTACTATTAGATCCAAATTATATTAATCAGGTGGTTCTTGCATTACATGACAATCCTGATATCAATATCTCAATTTTGGTCAATTCTTTTAATAAAAGAAACTCACCTTCAGATATTAAAGTTGTTCTTAATGAAAATGATGAAATAATGTACTTTTCTAGAACGGATATACCATCCTATACTAGGGATAATAATCATAGAATGTTGAAAGCTTATTATGTAGTGCCTTTTAGAAAAGATTTTTTATTGGAGTATTCTAAATGGAAAGAAAGTTATTTAGAGAAAATCGAATTTAATGAATATTTAAGAATTTTAGAAAAAGGCTATAAAATAAAAGCCGTACATGTTGAGAGTGATGCGGTAAGCGTGGATACAGATATTGATTTGGAATATGTGAGAGGTAAAATGATAAGCGACCGTTTTTTTCCTCTGTACTCAGAATGAGAATATAGATGCAATATGTGAATAAAATAAGATCTTTTTATAAAGATATTTTTTCTTTAGATAAAGATTCTCATAATATTTCTCCAGTATATGTCAATAGACATAAAGAAAAAGACTTCTTGATTGTGGGAACAGGACCATCATTAAAAAAAAATTGGAAAAAAATTGGAGAGCTTCAGACTAAATACAATCTGATAACAATGGGTGCAAATAATATTGGTGATTTTATTCAGCCTGATTATCATTGCTTCACTAACAAGAAGCGCTTTATTAATTATTCACATACTATTGGCAATAAGAGCAAGGTATTGATAGGCGAGCATATCTCAATACAAGTTGTAAAAAAACATTATGGGCGTTATTTTGAAATAATCCCGTATCTTAATGATCACGATGCATCTTTTAATATTGAAAATGGAATTATACGAGCGAGCTGTAGAACTGTAGGTGTTCTTATGATTGCAACCGCAATAGTAATGGGGGCTAGAAAAATATTTGTGGTTGGAATGGATGGATATAAAGATATAATAAATACTGGTAGTGAGATTCATTTTTATTCTGAGAAGAATTCTACAAATGATAGTCAAAATGATTATTTTTTAACAATAGATTATTATAATAATAAATTTCTAAATGAAATTAAGTTTTATTTAGAAAGTAATAATCGAGAGTCTTTTAGTATAGTTACACCGACTACATATCAAGATAATTATTGCGCTATAGATCAATTTTTATAAGATTATTCAACTTATAAGTGAGAGAGTGATATGACTCAATTTATAGAAAATTTTTTAAAGATAAAACAGTTTTTTTATCTAATTTTTTCAAAAAAAATATTATTGTAATCCACCTCCAAAATTAATACCCAATAAAAGTAGAATTTTCTTATGATAAAAACATAAGGAGATTCAAATGAAGACAACATGTAAATCAGATTCACAAATCATGCTAATACTCAACCAAGCATAATCTAGTGTGCCAGTATCAAAGTTTTGCAAATCATTATGAAGTGGTGCAAAATTTAGAGAGTTATATTGATTTTTATAACCATCGTAGATTCCATGAAACATTAGACTATAAAAAACCAATGGACGTGTACCAAGAAAGTATAAAATTGAACCAGAATAAGAAGAAGGCTTCTTAGGATGTTCTATATAAGAAATTTTAAAAAGTTGTCAGAGGTTTTGGGGTGATAAAGGTTTTGTTAATGTTTTTAATAAATTAACTGATAATGGATAATGCATGAAAATTAAGAACTTTGTTAAAAAAAATCTGAGCTATATTAATAAAAAAATTAGTCCAACTAAATACAGAAAATTAAGCTCTATTATAAATTTTGTGGTTCATCCAACATTTCGTGCTGGAGTAATTAATTATTTTTTTAATAAGAAATCTGTATTAAGAGAAGTTGAGGCTAATACGCCGCTCCCTAGAAGTTTGTATTTCGAAGGTACAAATGTGTGTAACGCTGATTGTGTATTCTGTCCATACACAAGAATGAAGAGACCAAAAACAACTATGACGATGGATTTTTTCAAAGATATTGTGGATCAATATGTATCAATGGGTGGAGTATCTATTGGTTTCACTCCAATTGTTGGAGACCCTTTGGCGGATAAGTTTTTGTTAGATAGAATTGACTATTTGGATTCAATTGATAATATTAAATACATTAGTTTTTATACCAACGCTATTGCATTAAAACCAGAAAAAATAGACAAACTTGTTGACTTTAAAAATACCACTATTAATCTTAGTATTAGTTTTGGTGGGCACGATCAAAAAACATTCCATAAGATAATGGGAGTTGATAAATTTAGACTAGTAAAAAAACATATTTTATATTTTCTTGATGTATTAGAAGAAAGAGCGCATGACAAGTTAAATATTAAGTTTGATTTTCGTTTTCCTGATAATAGCAAAAATGATTCATTCGCAGTGCGTGTTAAAGAGTGTATTGATAAAGGCTTGGTAAGAATGGATTCAGTTGAAGGAAACTTTGATACATTTGGTGGACTTATGACTCAAGAAGATTTAGATAGGGCGGATCTTGGGCTGACTATGGATTATGGTTATCCAAAGTTTGGCCCATGTGAGATACCTTTTACTAAACCGTTGGTTTTAGCCGATGGACGTTTAAATGCTTGTGCTGAACGTGATTTAGAGACCGACTTAACAGTTGGTGACTTAAAGGTCGAGAAACTTAGAGATCTCCTTTATGGTTCACGTATGCAGGAGTTTGTTAAAAGCTTCTATCGATCAGACTCGTTACCAGAGGTGTGCAAACAGTGCTCAGTTTATTCATCAATTTACTTTCTTAAGGCTAAAGTTTGGAAAAAGGACCTGAATTGGGTGGATTCTAAACAAGATATCACGCTAGAAAATAAAAGTTAATTTTATCTAAAGAGCAAGATGCAAAGAATTTATATTGGTATTGTCGGTACGGGTAAGTTTGCCATGCAGCATGCCAAAATTTGGCAATCATTGGACTCGGTGGAATTATTGGGTGTATATGGCAGTAATAAAAAAAGATCCGAACTATTTGCAAAAAAATATAATTGCAAGGCATTCTCGGATTTTAACAAAATGTCAAGAGAGTGTGGTTTAGTTGATATTGTTACTATGAACAACTTACATGCAGATTACGCGCTTAAAGCTATAAGATCTAATTGTCATGTTGTTATTGAAAAGCCACTTGATATTGATTTGGAAAAAGCTAGGCAGGTTGATACAGAGGTTAAGAAAAATAATGTTGTGGCTAAAGTAATTAGCAACTATAGATATAATTCCAATTTTCGTAGAATGAAGCAATTGTTGGATTCTGGTAAAGTTGGCAATATTTATAAAGGAAGGGTAACTGTAATTTGGCCTCGATCCGAAGAATATTATTTGTCTAACAATGGGTGGAGATCTGATAGAAATAAAGTTGGCGGTGGGGTTCTAATCCATCAGTGTATCCATCATATTGATTTACTTCATTGGTTTTTTGGAGAAGTTGAAGTTGTTAATGGCAATCCTACTGATTTTATTAGCAATGAAAATGGTGTTGGAAGTGGCGTTGAAAGAACATTCACTGGAAAATTATTGTTTGCAAATGGAGTGGAAATAGATTTGTTTTTAACTACAATGCCTAATGAAAGATTAGTTGAAAAGATTGAATTGTATGGGGATAAAGGAAAAATTGTTGCAAATTCAGGTCTATGTTATATTTCTAATTTGGACAAAGCATACCAATTATTAAAAAAGATTTTTAAAATAAATAGTCAAAAAACAAATGAACACTTAAGATTTCAGTTTGTTGATGCCATTACATCTATCCAAAACAAAACTTATGCAAACAATTCTATAAAGAATGGATTGAGTTCACTTGAAACTGTAAATAGACTATATAATTCCAAATCTAATATAAATATAAATATAAATGATTAACATTTGCATTATTGGTGCCGGAAGGATAGCTAAAATTCATGCTAAAAATCTAAGTACAATTTCTGGAGTTAATATATTGTATATAGTTGATAAATCTATTGAGGTTGCAACAGAATTAGCTATTAAATATAATGCCAAGGTATCTAGTTTGAATGATGCGTTAAAAGATCCGCTAATCAATGCAGTGGTTATTTTAAGCCCGACACACACACATGCTGATTATATGGAGCTTGCAGCTAAAGCTGGAAAACATATTTTTTGTGAAAAGCCTATTGATTTAGATGTGTTAAAAACAAAAAAAACTTTAAAAATTATTGAAGATTGTGGAATTGTATGTGCAATCGGATTTAACAGAAGACATGACCCTCAGTTTAATTTACTGAAAAAATCAATTATTGAAGGAAAAGTTGGCGATGTTCAAATTGTTAGCATCACAAGTAGAGACCCAGAGCCCCCTTCTTTAGATTATGTTGAATCTTCGGGCGGTATTTTTAAAGACATGATGATCCATGATTTAGATATGGCTAGATGGCTATTAAATGATGAGCCTGTTGAAATAATTGCCACTGGAAGTTGCTTGATTGACTCAACATTTGGCGATTATGAAGATTTTGATACTGCTGCAGTCACTATTAAGACTAATAGTGGAAAAATATGTCAGATAAATAACAGTAGAAAGGCAGTATATGGCTATGATCAAAGGATTGAGGTTTTTGGATCAAAAGGGATGCTTCAGGCAAACAATAACACCAATACTCAATTGTCGTATACCAATGAAAATGGTGTCCAAACAGAAAAGCCACAGTATTTTTTTCTTGAGAGGTACAAAGATTCATTTAAAAATGAAATGTTAGATTTTGTTAAATGTATTAGAGAGGGGGGGGTGCCATTGGCTAATCATAACGATGGATTAGCTGCCTTAGAGTTATCAGAAGCCGCAATAAAATCTATAAGTAGTGGTAAGATGCAGATTATAACTAAGTTATAATACTCTTCTTTTTTGAATTACGTCCTACTCTGCATATTGATGCAGTCAAATATCGACGTTAAACTGATATAAGGAAAATATGAAGAAAATTAATATCGCAATTGTTGGAGTTGGGTCTTGTGCCAGTGCTTTAGTCCAAGGAGTTGAGTTTTATTCAAACACCTTGGAGAGTGTTGGGTTGATGTATGCAGATATAGGTGGGTACACACCAATTGATATAAATTTTATTGTTGGATTTGATATTGACTCTAGAAAAGTTAATAAAAAAATAAGCGAAGCTATATATGAAAGTCCAAATTGCAACATGGCAGTCATTCCAAAAGGTAGTAAATTCACTCAAATTTCTGAAGATGCCATTGTATATAGAGGGCCAACATTAGATGGTATTGCAGAACATATGCTCGATATAGATAAATCTATATCATTTGATGAATCAGCCGAGAAAGAAATTGACGCCAAGAAATACCAAGAAATACTGAAAAGTAATAATGTAGATGTTATTCTTAATTACGTTCCTGTTGGCGCTGAAAACGCAGCTAAATTCTACATAGAAAATGCAGTATTAGCCGGTGTGAGTGTGGTTAACTGTATGCCATCTTATATATCAACTGACAATATGAAAAGCTTGGAAGGGCTTGCAATTAAGAATAATGTAACAATTATTGGCAATGATATGAAAAGTGCATATGGAGCTAGCAGGCTGAGCGAAGTTTTACAAGGAAGTATGATGGATTCTGGTCTTATGGTTACCCAGCATATTCAAATGAATATGGCTGCAGGCACTACTCAGGGCGAGGAGTCTATTGCAAATGGAAGAACTGCAAATACTGATTTTCTAAATATGGCTGATGAATCTAGGCTTTATAATAAAAAAATCTCCAAAGAGAATGTTTTAACCGGGCAAATTACAACTAGGAACGGTTCTGCGAAAGGTATGACTATGTTTGCTGGCCCCTCTTTAACAGTGATGCAGAGACCTGGTGGAGATTACAAGGCAACCGATAATAAAATATGCAATATTGACATGGTTGCTTATGGGTTTGCAGGTGCAAGGTACGAGCTGACTTGCAGATTATCTGTGCAAGACTCGCCTAATAGTGGCGGTATTGTTGTTGATGCTATTAGATTTTGCAAAGTTGCTAGAGAAATGAATATTGTTGGTTATCTTAGAGGTCCTAGTGCCTGGACTCAAAAAACGCCTCCAGTGGATATGATAACCTCTGATGCAAAGTTTGAATGTGATGCTATGGCACGACGAGAATATACAAAAATCACTCTAAAACAAAAACGTGAAAATATTGATATAACTAACCTCGAATATTCTAATCATAATTCCACTACAGAATATGAAAATTAAGGTTTTAAAGAATGAAATTCAAAAGAAAATTTTTAAAAAGTACACTGGTTAAAAGTATAGTAAGTATTTTGCATTCTATAACTAGAAGAAGTAAATTTAACTTTATTTGGGTACAAAATTACATCTTTCGTAAAATTTATTGGAATTTATTCCTCAGAAATAGCGCTCCAAAAAATGTTCAAATTGAATTTAGTACACTTTGTAATAGGAGGTGCTCTTATTGTCCAGTATCAAGTGAACCCCGTCCAAAAGGCTATATGAGCGGGATATTTGCAAAAAATGTGCAGGTTTGATTAATTAGTATCAACCATATTTTTGTACTTATTATTAATCGAAGTGGAATTTTTTAAAGAGCTATATTGATGGATATTTATGATTTTGATGGTGTTGTGTCAACAGGGCAATACACACCAAAAGTTGGGGACATTATTCTAACTGGTCGATGCTACCATGAATGTGATGTTGTTTATGAGTATCTTATTGATAATCAGATATCTGGTGTAGCAGTTTTCTTCAATCCTATGCATATCAACCATAGAGGGAACCATACTTTAGGTTCAAGAACCTTGTCTGGTAAGCATAAGGCAAATGTAATAAAGCAACTAAAGTTGAATGGATGTGAAATTGGAAAGATATTTGAGGATGATCCGGTTCAGGCAAAAATTATTAGAATATCATGCATAGATGTAGATATAGTGAATGTTAAACCTACAGTCGAGTTCTAAATGTTGAAAAGAATTATAAGAATTTTATTGAGCCTATTAGGCTACTCTGTTATAAGAAAAACTTCAGTTGAAAGTCGTCTGGAGTATCTAGGAGTCAATAAGAAAAAAATTGGAAGAGGACTGCCAACCTTATATTCATGCCTAGTTGAAAAATATTTTCTTAAGCAAAAGAATGATTTCATTTTTGCTATTATCGGGGCACATGATGGAGAATCGTCATCCGATGTGTATACTATTCTAGCGAATAATAATGTTAAAGGCGTTTTGGTGGAGCCAAATCCTAATGTTTTTCCGAAACTTGAAGAAGCATATAAAAATAATAAAAAAGCTATTATAAAGAACTATGCCATATCAAAAACTGAAGAAAAATTGCCATTCTATATGGTAAATGAAGAGGCATTTTTCTCACAAGAACATATATGGTTAGATACAATTTCATCTTTTGATATTAATCATATAAATAAGCATATTAAGAATCTTAAAGCAGTATCTGGCAATATAGAAAAAGTAATCAGATTAGACGTAGATTGTATTTCTCTTCAAGAATTATTCGCATCGACCGGAATAAGTCATTTAAGTCTTTTGCAAATAGATACCGAAGGTTATGATGCTCAGATTATAAGGCAAATATCACAACTAGGTTTTTACCCAAACATTTTATGTTTTGAATATATTCATTTGTCAGATAATGAGATTGATTATTGTATTAATTGGCTTAATAGGCATAATTATGCATGGAGATATGAAGGTCTTAATATATATGGCGAATTACAAGTAAAGGAGTAGTTATGTCTGGACCGGGGTCTTATTTAGTTGGAAAAGAAGAAAGAGAAAATATATTAGAGGTAATTGATTCTAAGTATCTGTTTAGGTATGGCGATTTGGATGACCCTGCCTTTACTAAGAAAGTGTATACATTGGAGCGTGAGTTTTCTAATTATATTGGGGTTAATTATTGTGTGGCTACAGTAAGTGGCACAATGGCATTGTACAATGCTTTAAAAACATTAGGTATTGGTGAGGGTGATGAAGTTTTAGTTCCTGGGTACACTTATGTAGCCAGTTTTACTGCTGTAATTTCAGTGGGTGCGGTACCTGTATTAACTGAAATTGACGAGAGCCTTACTATTGATCCTGACGATATCTTAAGAAAAATAACGGCACGTACCAAATGTATTATGCCTGTACACATGATAGGCAACTCTTGTGATATGGATAAAATTATCAGTATTGCAAATAAACACAACCTTTATGTTGTTGAAGATTGTTGTCAAGCCGCTGGAGCATCGTATAAGGGTAAAAAAGTAGGATCCTTTGGAGATTTTGCTGCATTTTCTTTGAATTACTACAAGACAATAACTGCAGGAGATGGCGGACTGTTGGTTACTAATGATAAATCTTTATATGAATCAGCTTTTGCATTTCATGACCAAGGTCATATTCCTAATCGTGCCGAAAGTGCAATTGGTAATCGTAATATTATAGGTCTTAATTTAAGAATGAATGAGTTAACGGGAGCTGTTGCCTTGGCGCAATTGGGGAAAATTAAGTCCATTGTAGAAACATTGAGAAATAAGAAAAATCTATTAAAAAGCCGTATTGATATTAATCCTGAAAAAGAAAAATGGAGGGTAATTAATGACGAGAGTGGGGAATGTGCGTCAATTATGACAATAATTTTCAATGATTCGCTTACTGCCGAAAAAGTGGCCACTATGTTAGGTACAGTAACAGTTTCAAAATCCGGATGGCACGTGTATTCAAATATGGAACATATCAACAACCACCTTGAGAAATTATCATACCCAAATAGACTTGGCGCGTTACCAGTTACTGATTCCCTGCTTGAAAGATCTGTAAATATCAGTATTGGTGTTATTGATGGCGGTCTAGGTTCTGGATTTGGGATCAATATTAATTCTGATGAAGATGAAATAATAAGTGTAGCAGCAGAAATTAATCAAGCTCTTGCAAGTTTTTAGTGGAGTGGCTATGAATTTTCCTGTATTTGATAAGATGTATAAATGCATATCAAACTATGATTTATATCTTATGCCAAAAGGTATTTATAAGACAAGGGATATAGTGGTTGATAATTATTTATATCCTATGTACTTTATCAAATATGATTCATATTATCTTGTAAGTACTTCTGTATTTGGGCTAATTAAGCATAAAGGTACATTTAATCGTAATCCAAACTTTCAAACAACTGATTTTTTTAGACCTACATTTCAGACAATTGATAAAGATATTATGAGGGCCAGAACTGAATACAGAAGAAGTACAAATGAGTATTCGGATCCAATTATGATTGCAGATATGGCAGCAGGTTTAATGCAAGAGTACATAACTAAAATTGAAAAAAAATTTCCAGATCATGCGCATATATTAATGATGGGTGGTAAAGACTCTCAAAATATTATCCTTACTGAAAGAAAGAGTAAATGGATAGTGATTAGCGGTGATCCCAATGCCGATATAAATAAAAAATTTATTAGTGATAATAATGTTGAAATAGAAGATTTTATTGCTGTTTCAAATAATTCTGACGATACGATGATTGTAAAGGAGATTATAGCCTCTGACTGTTTTTTTGATGTTGCTCATTTTAGATATATGGTAAAGATTAAGCAAGTAGTAAGTCGGTACCATGGGAAGGCTATTATTTGGTATGGCTCAAGTGGTGATGGCTGTTTTACAAGAAATAACAATCATTTGTCTAAGGATTATTATAATGTCCACGATTTGCATGTAGGGATGGCAATGGGGATATGGCACCAACTTGGAAAAAATATATTTAATTGTCCTGTGCTTAGTCCGTATCAATCCCCTATGTTTTTAGATAAATTATTTTATAGATATGATCCATATTATGTTGATAAATATTCAGGAGATCTTAGGGTTTTAATTGGTAACAAGTTATTTCAAAAAGATGTGATTTATCCAGATTCAAATCCAGAACCTATGCCCTGGAGTAGAATTTATAGTAGAAACAGGTCTATTGAGAAATATATAGAGCAATTAAAGATCGATAATGTTCCTGTTAAAGTTAGATATTTTTCTAGTATGCGTGTAAAAATTACAGAAAAAATAATATTTTTACTTGACAAGTATTCAAGTAAAAGAAGGACAAAATTATCTTTTATTCTTTTTCCAATTAGAAAACATATGGCAAAATATTTTAATTTTCTTAAAGTAGAAAGGTTTAATTTTAAGGAGATATAGGTGGCTAATTTATCAAGAAAAGGCTATGATCGGAATTTGGCACAGTTTAATAATTGGACAGATCGTTATGATTTTGCCTATGATAGCAAGGGAGTTATTGGTAAAAAAATGTGCATGATTGGGTATGGGGTAAAATCATTTAATATAACAATGCCTGTCATATGCCAAGATTATTATTACTCTATAGATCAATTTTTAATAATTAAAGATGGGAGAATAGTATGACTCAATTTATAGAAAAATTTTTAAGGATAAAACAGTTTTTTTATCTCATCTTCTCAAAAAAAGAAAATATTAGTACCTGCCCTTTATGTAAAGAAAGCTGCCTAAGTTTATTTTCAAATCAAAAGTATAGGGCTATTAATTACAAGCTAAAAAAATGCTGTAATTGTGATTTGGTAGTTCAGAGTCCAAGGTTAACTCAAGCATCATTGGAAAAATATTATAAATATAATTATCGTGGAAAGACTTTTCAAGGCCATAAAAACTCGCTGTTTAACCGTGGAAGGAGAAGGGGGGAGTATATAAATAAATATCTAGGGTCATGACAACTTAA
>Ga0257118_1001395_pt1 | contig 14451 bp, 13 predicted proteins | sample SI112_150mmetaG_FD_190156 | JGI IMG/M metagenome (GOLD analysis project Ga0257118, IMG submission 190156) | Marine microbial communities from Saanich Inlet, British Columbia, Canada - SI112_150m | ecosystem: Environmental > Aquatic > Marine > Inlet | place: Canada: British Columbia | collected...
TGACAGTGCGTCCTCGATGGAAATTTGGACTTCTGCCACACAAATCACCTCGCAACTCGCCATCACTCTTGCCAGTTTTAAAACACTCGGTTTATTTTAAACACACATAAATATCTAACATGAATCAGCAGTCAAGTAGTTTTTTTGTTTCTTATAAACAATTAATAAAATCTGTATCAGGGTTATTCGTAACAATAAAAGAATATAAGTTATTCATTATAATATTTACAGTTTTAATCAGTCTGGTTGCAGTATATGCTGCTAAAAGCATGCCTACTATTTACAAGGCAGAAGTATTAATGATGCCAGCAAAGGGCGTGGTTCAAGATGGTTCTTTGGCAGTTGGCTTAGATAGGGTTCTAGGTAGAAATAGTAATGCTGGTGTTGAAGGGGAAAAGGCATTAGCCATATTACAAACTCGAAAATTTTTAACAAAATATATTAGAAAAAACAATCTTAAGCCTATTTTGTTTGCTAGTCAATGGAAACAAAGTGATAAGTCATGGATTAATAGAGAGCCATCTGACGCAGAGGCTTTTTATTTATTTAGTCGAATGGTGAGTGCTGCATCTCATCCGACAAGTAAAGCAAATATTTCTTCGATTTGGGTAACATGGGAAGATCCTGTTGATATAAGTAAAGTATCTTATATTGCTAATCAATTGGTAGCTGAAATTAATGCCCATGAAAGGAGGAATGAAATTTTAAATGCAAAAAAGAGTATAGCGTATATAAAAAATGAACTTAGAAACACAGATATTATTGCATTTCAGACAATTCTTAATAAAATGCTTGAAGAGCAGATGTCTAGAATTATGTTTGCAAATGTTGGGGATGATTTTATTTTTAAAGTGATAGATCCTGCAGTAGAAACTAGGCCACTTCCAAAACGCACAATACCAATTTTATTATTTGGGGGTTTTCTAGGTATCTTTTTTTCAATTGTGCTTTCTTTAGGGCATCAACAGTTTAAATTAAGCCAAGAAGAGTAATAATATAATGGCTAAGATAGAAAGTTATTTTAAAGAATATTTTATTGAACTCAAAAAACAACTTGATTTTTTTGATATTAATCAGTTGAAAAAAATTGTTGATTTAATAGAGAAATCTAAGAAAACGAATAACAAGATTATTATTTTTGGTAATGGCGGCAGCGCATCTATTGCGAGTCATGTAACAGTTGATTTTATTAATGCCGCTAATATTAAAACTGTCAATTTTAATGAATCAAGCATAATAACTTGTTTTTCCAATGATTATGGTTATGAAAATTGGGTTGCTAAGGCGTTAGAATACTATGCTGATACGGGAGATATAGTTATTCTAATTAGTAGTAGTGGTCAATCTGAAAATATGTTGATTGCTGCCAAGATGGCTAAATCTATGAATGTGGATGTTATTACTTTAAGTGGCTTCTCCCCGGATAATCCTTTACGCCAATTAGGAGTTGTGAATTTATGGGTAGATAGTAGTACCTATAATATAGTTGAAATGACGCATCATATATGGTTGTTAGCTATTGTAGATTACATCATTGAAAAAGATAAGGAGCAGGAGATTTGAAATCAATTGTTACGGGCGGAGCAGGGTTTATTGGTAGTCATTTGGTAGATAAGCTTCTAGATATGGGACATGAAGTTATTGTATTGGATAACTTCAGTACTGGACGCAAGGAAAATTTAAGCCATGTGGATGGGGGAATACAGTTAGTAGAATGCGACTTGTCTGTTAAAGGTGATTGGATTAAAGAATTTAATGGAGTTGACTGGGTTTTTCACTTGGCATCGCTTGCTGATATTGTTCCTTCCATCCAAAACCCAGAAGGGTATTTTCGATCTAATGTTGATGCTACTTTCTATATTTTGGAGGCTGCAAGACATGCTAATGTAAAGCGGTTTGTTTATTCAGCATCTTCATCCTGTTATGGTGTCCCTGATCAGTATCCAACACCAGAAGAATCGGATATTCGACCTCAATACCCTTACGCTTTAGCAAAAAGAATGGGAGAGGAGCTAGTTGAGCATTGGGCGCAATTGTATAACTTGCCAGCTATATCATTGCGTTTTTTTAATGTATATGGCACAAGGTCTAGAACATCGGGGACTTATGGTGCAGTATTCGGTGTATTTTTAGCGCAAAAACTTGCTAATAAACCCTACACTATAGTTGGAGATGGAAATCAAACGAGAGACTTTACTTATGTTACGGATATTGTAAGCGCTCTCATTGCTGCCGCTAAAAGCAACCTTTCTAATAAAATATATAATGTTGGCAGTGATACAACGGTATCGATAAATAAAATTGTATGTTTGCTTGGTGGCGATAAGGTTAATATTCCTAAAAGACCAGGTGAGCCTGATTGTACCTATGCAGATATTTCAAAGATTAAAGACGATCTTGGTTGGATGCCCTCAATCTCTATTGAAGAAGGTGTTGAGAAAATTCTTAAAAATATAGATTATTGGAAAGAGGCAACTATTTGGAATCCAGAGTCTATTGCTGATGCTACTAGTGACTGGTTCAAGTATTTGGATAAGTGAAAGATACGAAAGCATTACTGCTTGCTGCCGGCCATGGAACAAGGCTTAAGCCTTTAACTAATATATGGCCAAAATGTTTAATGCCAGTAAAAAGTCGACCATTATTAGAATATTGGTTAGGAATTTTACAGAGTTCAGGTATTAATGATGTTTTGGTAAATACACACTATTTATCAGAATATGTAGAGAATTTTCTTAAGCAGCCTCACTTCAAAAGTTGGGTTAATTCAGTTTATGAAAAAAATCTTCTTGGAACGGCCGGCACTATAAGAAATAATATAGCCTTTTGTAAAGATAGGACTCTGTTACTTGCACATGCGGACAATTGGACTTGTTCTGATTTTTCTGATTTCTTACACTATCATCATAATCAAAGGCCAAAAGATACGGTTATGACCATGATGACCTTTGCTTGTCCTAAGCCTTCAACATGTGGCATTGTAGAATTAGGTGAGAGTGGTATCGTTATCAAATTTCATGAAAAAGTTCAAAATCCACCTAGCAAATTAGCTAATGCAGCAGTTTATCTTATAGAGCCAGAAGTTGTTGAATGGATTGAGAATAACTCAGAAATAACAGACTTTAGTATTGAGGTAATTCCTCAATTTATAGGAAAAATTGCAACTTGGGAGAATAAAGAGATCCACAGAGATATTGGAACAATTGAGGCGTTGAAAGAAGCTCAAAATGATCAATGTGAGAGACCAGTGTGGAATGAAAATAGTCCGTGGCAGCAGAAATTTTTGAAAAACCCTATACATAAATTAATACTATGACTAATATTAATGGAAAAATAATTACCATCAACAATATTTCGTTTAATGATAATGTTGTACTTTGTTATGGGCACTTTAATTTAATTCATCCTGGGCATCTTCGCTACTTACAACATGCTAAAAATCTAGCAACTAAATTAATTGTTGTCATAGTGTCAGATAAAGAGTTGGATAAGGAGTCATTTGGTCAGCACTTTAGTGAAAAAGAAAGAGCTGAAAGTATGGCAAACCTACAAATTGTTGACAATGTAATAATACTTAGCAATCTAACTTTTGATAAATTAGTTGAAATTGTAAAACCAAAAGCATTAGTATTTGGTAAGGAATTTGAGTACAAGCAGTCTAGGCAAATAAAATTAGCAATAGGCGCGGTTTCTGGGCGGGGAAAGGTTGTATTTCATGCTGGTGAGACTCATTATTCTACCGCTAATTTATTGCATGGAGATGTGTTAGATATAGAAAGTAATAGTAGAAACCAATTAAATGTAATATGTAGAAATCATGATATTACTCTAGAGAGTTTGAAGAATAAACTGAATAGTTTTTCTGATTCTAGATTAATTGTGATTGGCGATACTATAGTTGATAACTATGTAGCCTGCGATGCTTTAGGTATGAGTGCTGAAGCTCCAGTTTTAGTGGTCAAGGAGTTGGAAAACCGTGAATTTATTGGTGGGGCAGCAATTGTAGCTTCTCATGTTGCTGCATTAGGTGCTAAGTGTCATTATATTAGTGTGGTCGGTGAAGATGATCAGTCTAATATGGTTGCTCAGTCTTTGATAGAGCAGGATGTTGATGCAGACCTTATTATTGATGCTAGTAGACCTACAACATACAAAACACGTTACATGGTTGAAAATCAAAAACTATTTCGCGTAAGTCGAATTAAAGACCACAAAATATTTGAAAAAATTGAACAAGATATAATAGATAAGTTGACTAAATTAGCGCCAAATATTGACGGGATTTTAGTGAGTGATTTCGTGTATGGGGTTATTACACAAAATATATTAGATGCAATTATTAACTTATCTAGTCAGTTTGATATTAAGTTGTATGGTGATTTACAATGTAGCAGTCAGGTTGGAAAAGTTTCTAAATTTAGTGGATTTGATTTAATAACCCCAACTGAAAAAGAATCAAGAGTGGCTTTAGGTGATAATGAAAGTGGTATTGAATGGATTGCAAATACATTATTAAAAGATACTAATTCAAAAAATATGTTAATGAAGCTTGGATCAGACGGCTTCATTGCATATAGCAACTCTAAGTTCATGGAAAGACAAAATTTTCCAGCATTATCAGGTAATCCTGTTGATGTAACTGGTGCAGGAGATTCGCTATTTGCAGCAATGTCCGTATCTTTGTCTTCGGGCGCTAGTTTGATGGAAGCATCGGTAATTGGTACGTGTATGGCGTCTTTATCTGTAAAAAAAGTTGGAAATATACCTATTACAAATGATAGATTATATCAATATTTATCAGAGATTTTAGAGTAGAATTTATAAAAAGAGAAAATTATGAGTGATAAATTTAATATAGACGGGCATAAATTAGCATACCATCCTGTAGAGGTTGCTAAGTTGTTAAATGCAGAAGATGAGGTTTCAAAACTACTAGATATCTATCCGATATATGTAGAGGTATCTCCGGTAGGTGCATGTAATCATCGCTGCACTTTTTGCGCTGTTGATTATATTGGTTATGATGCCACCAATAGAATTGAAGCAGATGTGATGATGAGAGTATTAGAAGATATGGGCTCTAATGGTGTTAAAAGTATCATGTATGCTGGAGAGGGAGAGCCACTGATACATAAGAAAATTAATGAAATTGTTGCAAAGACTAAAGAAGTAGGTATTGATGTCTCATTTACAACTAATGCGGTTGCAATGGGAGATCGTTTTATTGAAGAGTCTCTACAGCATACATCGTGGGTCAAAGTGTCTTTAAATGGCGGCTCTGCCAAAACTTATGCGCAGGTGCACCAAACACGAGAAAAAGATTTTCAACGTGTTATAGATAATCTTAAGAAGGCAGTTGAATTTAGAAATAAAGATAAACTAGATTGTACGATAGGGGTGCAGTCAGTATTGCTTCCAGAAAATGCAGATGAGATGGTTAATTTTGGAAAGATTGTTCGAGATGAGATTGGAGCAGATTATCTTGTTATTAAGCCGTTTTCTCAAGAAGAAAGTAGTATAAATAGGTTGTATGATAATATTGATTACAGTTCAATGGAACTACGTGCCAATGAAAAAAAACTTAAAGAACTAGAGTCTGACGATTTTAAAGTTAGTTATAGATCAGAAACCATGAGTAATTACCATGAAGATCAATCTAATCGTTATACAACTTGCTATTCCACGCCTATTTATATGGCTTATTTAATGGCCGAAGGCTCAGTTTATGGCTGTAAGGATCATTTACTAGACCCTAATTTTTGTTATGGAAACATCAATGAGAATACATTTAGTGAGATTTGGAAAGGCGAACGCAGAAGAAAAGGTATCGAATATGTGTTAAATGAACTTGATGTTAGTAAGTGTCGTGTTAATTGTAGAATGGATAAAGTTAATAGGTATCTATTCGACTTGAAGGAAGGTAAGGTTAACCATATAAACTTTATTTAATCAATTGCAAGTGATATAAAATGTTCGAAACAGACGGTCATATTACAACCGAACAATCTTCACCAAAATCCTTTGGCATTGTCTTCTCGGTCGTATTCTTGATAGTTGCCTTATATCCTTTAACTAACTCTGAAGACATTCACCTTTGGGCAATAATCGCATCAGCTATATTTTTATTTCTAGCCTATGTAGCGCCAAATACATTGTCCCTTCCAAACAAACTTTGGTTTAAGTTTGGCATACTGCTTGGCTCTATTATTGCACCAATTGTAATGGGATTCGTGTACTTTTTAACTGTATTGCCTACAGGTTTAATTATGCGTCTTTTGGGTAAAGATTTACTTAAGCAAAAGCTAGATAAAAATGCTAAATCATATTGGATTGAGCGCACTGAACCAATAGGCTCAATGAAAAATCAATTTTAGGAGTTTGAATCATGTCTTTTATTAAAGAATTGTGGAGCTTTATGCGTGTTAGAAGGAAGTTTTGGCTACTTCCAATAATACTTGTAATGGCATTATTTGGTGCACTAATTGTATTAAGTCAAGGCTCTGCTGTTGCGCCATTCGTCTATACTTTGTTCTAGTTAATGACAACAATATTAGGTATCTCTGCCTTTTATCACGATAGTGCTGCTGCACTAGTGATTGATGGCGATATTATTGCTGCCGCTCAAGAGGAGCGATTTACTCGTAAGAAGCACGATCCATCTTACCCAGTCAATGCAATTGAATACTGCTTGAAAGAAGCTGAATTATCACTAGAGCAAGTAGATTATATTGCTTTTTATGATAAGCCTTTTTTAAAGTTTGAACGTTTATTGGAGACTTATGTTGCCTTTGCACCTAAAGGTTTTCAATCATTTAGAATGGCAATGCCAATTTGGTTGCGTGAAAAGTTATTTTTAAAAGACATGCTTATCAAAGAAATCAAAAAAGTTGATAAGAATTTTGACTCTAATAAGCTTATGTTTGGTGAGCATCACTTTAGTCATGCTGCTAGTGCATTTTATGCCTCGCCTTTTGAAGAAGCAGTTGTTCTTACACTTGATGGTGTTGGTGAATGGGCAACTACTACTGTTGCTATTGGCAAGGGGAACGAGCTTGATATTGTTAAAGAGATTCACTTTCCGCATTCGTTAGGATTGCTTTATTCAGCATTTACTTATTACACTGGCTTTAGAGTTAATAGTGGTGAGTACAAGGTTATGGGTCTAGCACCTTACGGTGAGCCTAAATACAAAGACTTAATTTTAGATAAGCTAGTTGATCTCAAAGAAGATGGCTCATTTAGATTAGACCAATCCTACTTTAATTACGCAACTGGACTGACTATGGTTAATCAAAAGTTTGCTGATTTGTTTGGCGAGCCTGTTAGAAGGCCAGATGTAGATAAATTAACTCAGTTCCATATGGATATTGCCGCATCAGTGCAAGCGGTAACTGAAGAGGTTGTATTAACGATGACCAGGTCATTAGCAAAAGAATATAACATTCCAAATTTATGTATGGCTGGCGGTGTCGCGCTTAACTGTGTTGCTAATGGCAAAATATTAAGAGACAAAGCCTTTAAAGATATTTGGATTCAACCAGCATCAGGAGATGCTGGTGGTGCATTAGGTGGCGCTTTGGCAGTTTGGCACAAAGAGCTCAATAATCCAAGAAAAATTAACTCTAATGACTCTATGCAGGGATCATATTTAGGTCCTTCATATGGGCAAAGTTTTATTGAAAATGAATTGCAAGAGTGTGGTGCTAAGTTTGATTCAATTACTGAAGGTCAGATGATTGAGCACACCGCACAAGCACTAGCAGATGGTAAGGCTGTGGGATGGTTTCAAGATAGAATGGAATTTGGACCTCGTTCACTTGGTGGGCGCTCAATATTAGGCGACCCTCGCTCAGAACAAATGCAAAAAACCCTTAATCTTAAGGTTAAATATCGTGAGAGCTTTAGACCATTTGCACCATCAGTGTTAAGAGAAGATGTATCAGAATGGTTTGAAGCAGATTATGATAGCCCATATATGCTTTTGGTTGACGACGTTAAAAAAGATAAGCGTATTAAAATAACCAAGGAAGAAGAATCTTTATTTGGTATTGATAAGCTTAATATTAAACGCTCAAGCATTCCAGCAGTTACCCATGTTGACTACTCGGCAAGAATACAAACTGTGCATCAACAGACCAATCCAAAATATCATGCCTTAATTACAAAATTCAAAGAAAAAACAAACTGTTCAGTAGTGGTAAATACATCTTTTAATGTCAGAGGCGAGCCGATTGTTTGTACACCAGAAGATGCCTTTAAGTGTTTTATGGGTACTGAGTTGGATTTGTTAGTAGTTGGCAATTGTGTGCTGAGAAAAGAACAGCAAGATAAAGATTTGGTTGAAGATTATAAGGATAGGTATGAGTTGGACTGAATCAAAATTTAAAGATATTATATATGTGTTACTTTTAACTATCTTATTGATTTTTACTATAGAGGTGTTGATGTTGGGAGTTTTTTCATTAACAAAATCAAAATATTTTACATCTCTAGATGAGTATAGATTTGGAACTAATAGTTGCTATAACAATTCTCGTTTAGACTCTGGAAAGGTGACTAAAATAGCGATATTTGGAGGGTCTTCTGCTGCAGGGTATGGATCTCCAATTAGTTTTACTAAACTTATGTGCGATTCTAATTTTACTAACAAAAGATTATTCATAAGAAATTATTCTGAGAATGGAGCAAAATTTTCCGATTTTCAAGCTGATATTGCTAAAAAAGTGCTTGATCAGTATGATGTAATAGTGATATATAGTGGCCACAATGAGTATCTTGTGCAATTTGATAAAAGAGAAAGTTATACTATCTTACCAAACGGAATAAAAACAAATAACCCCAAATTAAGGCGTTTAATAATTGAGCGCAGAATAAAAGAAGCGCATAATCCTTCCGTGCTTAAATCAATAATTAATAACAGCCGTATCTATTATTTTTTATTAAGATTAATTAATAGATATACAGCTCAAACCGAAGAAATCTCTAAGCATGATAATATAGTTTTCCCAAAAATGTTTTACTATAATAATGAGTTTATGTCCGATATTGAAATTAAAGATATGACTGATTCTTATAAGAAAAATATAGTAGAGATATCCGCCATGCTCAGAGATGACCAGAAATTAATTATTTCAACAGTTTTATCGAATGATTTATTTCCACCAGTAGCAGATGTTTATTTAGATAATAAAATCAACGATTATAATGAGATTGCAAGGCTCTCGTATTCTATGTTGGCTAATGGTGAGTATGGTGGCCTTGAAAAAATGGTAGAAAAATTACCAATAAGTGCGCATAGATATTATATAGACGGAGTATTGTGCTTAAGCAAGACGGTAAAGTATGAAGGTTATTTTTCTCAAAAGTGTCTTTCGAAATTAAAAATGGCCAGAGAATCAGATGCATTAAAGGTTAGAATCATTCCAGAAATCAATAAATTTATTAGACAGTTCAAGCATAAAAACGTAATAGTCATTGACCCTGTTAAAGACTTTTTAAGCAAAATAGTAGATTTAAATGAGTATAGAAGCAATTTTATTGATTTTCAGCATCCATCACAATTAGGACATGCTCTAATTGCTGAAAATATATTGAATGAGGTGTTGTTATTTGATCAAAATTCACGTCATTATAGTAAGGAATTTTGCGGTATAAGTTGGCATGAAAACGGTAAATTACAATACTCTGAGTTGCAATATAATGAGTGTGTTAATAATTATGAAAATAATATAAATTGGTTGAATAATATCGTTAAGTACCAACCTACTACGTATCAATATAATTACTATAAAACTAAAGCTGAAGAAGAATTAAAGAAGTTAAAATTTTTATATAATTCTACCAATAGGGTTCATTAATTTTATAAAGATTTATGAACAATAGTCAATTACAAAAAAAAGGATTAGTGATTGGCATTGAAGCAATGCGAGGGATTGCTGTAATTGCAGTTATATTGTATCACTATGATTACCAATTAATTTCTAGTGGTTTTTTAGGAGTTGATTTATTTTTTATTATCTCTGGATTTGTTATTACAAAGTCATTGTATAAAATAGAAGCGGCAAGTATTTATGAATACTTATTGAGTTTTTACAACTCAAGATTAAAAAGGATTTTTCCAGCACTGCTTGTATTTGTATTTTTTACATTGATACTATTAGTTTTAACAAGTCAAGTTAATAGAATAGAGTTGAGAACAGGGGGCTTATCTCTACTTGGTTTGTCAAACTTATACTTAATAAGAATTCAAGATAACTACTTTGATTTAGATCAGGGATTTAATGTTTTTAATCATACTTGGTCTCTAGGGATTGAGGAGCAATTCTATCTTTTCCTACCTATTTTGTTTTTCTTTCTTAGAAGCCAACAAAAGAAACTACTCTACATTTCTTCAATATTAGCTATTGTATCTTTCGCTTTATACATTCTTTTTTCTGAAAATAGCGTTATTCAGTACTATTCACCTATTACAAGGTTGTGGCAATTAATGATGGGATCGATTGCTTACCAATTGTATAAGGATAATGATATAACAATTGGTCCAATATGGACTAATATATTTTTTTCATTAATTGTACTGTGTTTTTTTATTGATAAAGACTATATTAATATAACAGCTCCAATTTTAAGTGTAGTCTCTGTGCTATTAATATGGGGAGTTTGCTCTCAAGATAGTAGTATTATATCTAATCGATATTTAGTTTACATTGGAGGTATTTCATACTCTTTATACCTTTATCATTTACCCATTATTAGATTTTTTAATTTTCCGGGGTATTGGAGTATTCTTCAGTTTGTTTTGTTATTTGCAATTGCAATTGCAAGTGTAGAATTGATCGAAAAACCATTCAGGTATGGTAAATTATCAAAATTAACTAAGAAAAAAATTGTTAGTTTTTTTTCAATAGTAGCCATATCATTTGCCTCTTTAATTGTCGGGTACTCATATTATGACTATGACTATGACTATGACTATTTTTCAACACCAAACCATGATAGACTCAAGGCAGCTCAATGGGATAATATAGGTGTATCAGGCAGCACACTTTACTCTGAAAATCAAGAAAAAAATTTATTTTTTGTTGGAGATAGTCACTCTCAAGCACTTACACCTATGATGATAAGGTTACATGAAGAAAATAATTTTCAAATAAATTCCATTGTAGTTGAAGGTCTTTTTACTACTAGTATGGATTCTAACAATAGAGGTGCATTAAGCATTAAAAGCAATGCTATAGTAGATAATATTTTAAAAAACGGAAAAAAAGGCGATGTTTTAATTTTAACTAATCAATTAATGACTTGGTTTTCTAATACGCACAATGACAAGTATGAAGATCATCGTTTATTGAAGAATGGCACTCTATTGAATCAAAGTGAAGCTTTGAATATTTTTTCTAAGGATCTTATGAATTTATCGCAGTTACTTGATGAAAAAAAGATGAGTATTATAGTGTTTGCTCCTTTTCCAGATTTCCCTGTGCGCCCCATAAGTTGTTTTTCACCTATATTAAATTCTTTGAAAATTTCACTGGGTTACAATAAATGTAGGACAACTAGATTGGAGCAGGATCAAAGGAGGAAAAATATTCTTAAGACTTTGAATAGTATCGCAGATAGAAATTCGAATTTACATATAATAGATACGATTGATTTAGTTAGTGATGATAATTATACATCTGCATATAAAGGGACAATGCCGTTATATTATGATGATGACCATCCAAATTTTAATTTTAATCAATATATTTACCCATTATTTTTAAATATATTGAGTTCTATATAATATGTTGATTGGGTTAGATTTTGATAATACTTTAGCGCGTTATGATGATGTATTTGCTACTGAAGCTAAGAAGCAGGGTTTGGTATCAAGTGAATGGAAAGGCACTAAGAAAAATTTAAAAGACAAGCTTCATTCTACTAAAGATGGTGATAAATCATGGCAGAAAATACAAGGACAAGTCTATGGCCCTAGTATGCATAGAGCCAATTTATTTCCCGGGGTTGCACGTTTTTTGTTGCGTTGTAGATTGCTAGGCCATACAGTTTTTGTTGTAAGTCATAAAACAAAATATGGCCATTTTGACCCTACTAAAACATTATTACGTCAGGCGGCCTTGGATTGGATGCATAGTAAAGGTTTTTTTGATGAAGATAAGTTTGCGATTCTTAAGGAGAATATTTTTTTCGCAGATACACGACAAGAAAAGGTTGAAAAAATAAATAGCCTTAAGCTTGATGTTTTTGTAGACGACTTAGAGGAAGTATTTGCAGAGAATGGTTTTCCTGATATTAAAAAAATACTTTTTAGTAAAAAGTCTAAAAATAAATATCATGATGTTATCTGTAACAACTGGTTTAATATTGAGAACAGTATTCTTGGAGAGATTTCTAATAAAGAAATAAAGTATCTTGCTAATTCTATCTACAATGGATCTGTCAATGATATTGAAAAAATAGATGGTAGAGGTAATAGCAGATTGTACAAACTTTCAACTAAAAAGAAAGGTGATGTTGTATTAAAGGATTATCCAGATTTATTAAATGATCCAAGAAATCGCCTAGTGACTGAGGTAAATGCTCTTAAGGTAATTGAAGGTTTTAACCAAACCCCTAAAGTAGTTGCATTTGATAAGTCGCAGAATATTGCTCTTTATGAATGGATTAAAGGAGTGCACCTTTCTAATATAGATGATGAGCATATTTTGGAAGCATTGGAGTTTATTAAAAATATTCAAAGTATAAAAAACAAGGAACTTTGTGGATTAGCATCTGAAGCTTGTTTGTCTGCAAAGCATTTATTTGCTCAAATAGATCTTCGATTTGAGAAGCTTTTATTGGTGGATAATCAAGATTTGCAATTTTTTTTAGATACTGTGTTTAGGCCGCTATGGAGTCAAGTAAAGGAGTGGTCAGAGCAGCGTTGGCCTAGTGATAATATTATAAGTGATTTACCTAATTCCATGCAAATACTGAGCCCCTCTGACTTTGGGTTTCATAACGCATTATTAAAAGATAATAAACTATATTTTTTAGACTTTGAGTATTTTGGAAGAGATGATTCAGTAAAGTTAATGGCAGATTTTGTTTGGCACCCAGGTATGAATCTTAGTAATTCTCAAAAAAATATATGGCTTAAGGGTGCGTTTGAAATTTTCAAAAAAGATCTAAATATTCATGTACGTTTTCATGCGGCATGGCCTCTATATGGTTTAAGATGGGCGCTTATTTTACTTAATGAATTTTTAAAGGACGGATGGCAAAAACGAGTGTATGCTAATATCGACTTAAAAGATCAGCAAGAAAGTAAACTAGAAAATCAACTTAATAAAGCTAAAGACATTTGTAGACAAATTCAGTTAGAAAATATGGAATGCCCTTATGTATAATATGGATTGTTTCAGATTAATTATAAAACAGTTTCAGATTAATTATAAAACATAAATAAAGGATAGAGATTTGCCATACAAATACCTTATTGATAAAGCACTAAAGTTACGACAAGATACATTCAATGCTTTTATTGAGCATGGGGAAGCCCATTTAGGCGGGAGTTTCTCTATTATTGAGATACTTTTGGCACTACATGAAGAAGTGTTAACTAAAGAAGATAAGTTTATTCTTAGTAAGGCACACGCGTCTTTTCCTTATTGCCTCTATCTTAGAGAAAATGGTTTTAACCCTCAGATTACTACCCATTTAGAGATTGATGAAGAGAATAGTATTCATTGCACTACTGGTAGTTTAGGCCATGGCTTGCCTATTGGGTTAGGAATGGCATTGGCAAAAAAATTACAAAATAAACAAGGCAATATTTATGTAATGATGAGTGATGGAGAATGCCAAGAAGGTACCACTTGGGAATCATTGTTAATTGCCGCTAAACATAAACTTGATAATCTCAATATACTGCTTGATTATAATAAAATTCAAGCATTGTCTGCTATTGAAGAAGTGTTGCCATTAGATAGTCTTTCTGAAAAATTTAAAGCGTTTAATTGGGATGTTATTGAAATTAATGACGGGCATTCTTTTGATGAAATAGTGCCTTTATTGCAGCAAGAAAACTTATCATTTAAGCCGCGTGTTTTTATTTTTCATACCATAAAAGGTAAAGGTATAAAGGCATTTGAAGGTGATCCAGCTTGGCACGCTAGAAAAATCAAAGGTGAAGAGATGGAGATTGGTAAAAAGGAGCTAGGGTTGGCATGAGGCGACGTTTTGGAGAGGTTATATCTAAATTGGCTGATGAGGATGAAAAAATCTATGTTATTGTGGCTGACATTGGTTATAGAGTTTTTGATGAATTTCGTGAAAAACATCCAGATCGATTTATAAATATGGGTATTTGCGAACAAAGTATCATTAGTGTTGCTTCTGGAATGGCTTTAGAAGGTCTTAAGCCATGGGTTTATACAATCACCCCCTTCCTTATTGAGCGCCCATTTG
>Ga0257118_1001428_pt1 | contig 14165 bp, 13 predicted proteins | sample SI112_150mmetaG_FD_190156 | JGI IMG/M metagenome (GOLD analysis project Ga0257118, IMG submission 190156) | Marine microbial communities from Saanich Inlet, British Columbia, Canada - SI112_150m | ecosystem: Environmental > Aquatic > Marine > Inlet | place: Canada: British Columbia | collected...
GCGGATCAGTTAGAGAGTTATCTAGATAGGGGCCTATAGCTCAGTTGGTTAGAGCAGGGGACTCATAATCCCTTGGTCCTTGGTTCAAGTCCAAGTAGGCCCACCAACTAAAACAAAGTGTTACAAGTTTTTATTTTATCCTGATATTTTCTGGATTACCTCTGGATTACTTTCAATCCAAAAAAATGCCATAACACAACCGTTCAACTTATTATTAATTATCGGAGAATATATGCTTAAAAAAATTTACCTCATAATTTTTGTCATATTTTTATCTGGGTGCGCTGGCGTACAATTCACTTGGGACGAAGCAAAATCAGTGAAGATAAACGATAGTAAAGAAGTGTTAATCGAAAAAATGGGAGCACCCCCATACATGGTAACCACAATGGGAAGTAAAGAAATATGGGTGTGGACTTGGGCAACTGGCTTTGGAAGTGTTAAGTCTGTTTCATTTATTATTGAAAATGGCGTGGTAGCAGCAACTCCAACAATACCATTTACTAGTGAAAATGGTATGGCGATAGGCGTTACAGCACCCTCAGCAACAAAATAAATAAGGTACTTATCTCTATATATTTAAGGGTACAACAGAGCACTGCACCACCTTACTAGATACAATATCTTTTTACAAATTAATAATACTCCTCCACCATTGGTTCTAGTGATTCTCTCATAAACTTGTAGCCTTTCGTTACAACCTCCTCCGAACAGAGGTCATTTCTATACTTCAAATCTGCAACCAAACAACACGCCATACGCAACGCCTCAATCAAGTGTTTTTTCTTTGCACCTCTTAATACTTCATTTAACTTTGCGACTTCCGTTTCCAGCACTTCATTTATCATTACACATATTCCTTCTTGTTGTAGAGAGGAGGCATTATAGCATTGGTGAAAAATGCTGAAACGATCTTATCAGGATCTAGTCTCGGCAAAATGGTCAAAAAGAAGGCTATAAAAAACCCTCAAGAAGAGGGTTTGTAATGGATTGAATGTAAGCGCTCTATCTACCCCACACACTCTTACTTCCAGAGCCATAAGACTGATTGCTTCTATCATAATAACCTGACGAAGGACTATCTCTATTGTAGTTGCCACCCTTTGCGCCAGTATACGGGTTAGTATTTCCTTTATAGGAATAGTTATCTCTCACGGTATTATTTGAATCACTTCTGTTGTATCCCTGCACATATGTTCCATTGCTCTTAGTGTATCCATTAACCCAACCTGCCGCAACTTGAGAACTAAAGGCAATAACCGTTACTAAAAATAAAATCTTCTTCATTGTATATCTCCTTTTTAATGAAAAGAACATCACCTTCCATAGATGGAAAAGTTGACAAACTCATTATACCTCAATCAAGTAAAAAAAACAATATACCATAATACCCCTAATCAAGCTAAACGCCCCTCATTATCGGTTTTTGTTTGCGCAACCTCTTTTGATTTCCTAACTCTGAATTATCATTTATACAGCTCCTATTATTTATAGAGCTGTGAATATACTCTACAGCAAAGAGTAATTAAACGATAGAATCAGGATCGCAGAAAAATAATCCTTTAGCACCAGTGGCAGCGGTAGCGAAACGGTACAACAACTATTACCCTTTGATAGCTTTTAACATAGTGCGTGTTATGCGGTGCGCATTGGTGGGCTATGTGTGGCGTGTGCTTTTTACGACACGGATAGCCTACACAATAAAGCACGGACTGTTACAGCGTTAGGCTGTAATAGCGCATAATGCCGCATTATGTTACAAGCGTAGAATAACTACTGTTCAGGGCTTGCCGTATAGCGTGCAGCAACTGATTAACTCTATTGTGACTTATAGCTGATACGGTGCTATTCCGTATGAGCGGTTATGCAGCGTGAGTGCTGCTGTCTGGCATTGGTATGATACAAGTGCGTTTTAGCATTAGTGGGAGTGGTGAGAGTGCAGCATAGCGAAGTGAATGTCTATTTCACGAAGTTATGCAATACGGTAGCCGCCCCACTATTGCGGCATTGCTACACTAGGTCTCTCAATACTCCAATAATAGCCGTTTATTAACTTCCACTTTTCATGATCTACATACTCGCTTTCAACTATCACCTCAAAACCAGCAATAACAACTTCTGGAATCTTCTCTTCTAATACTGTAATTCTGCTTTTTATATTCATACAAATTCTACAGATATTATCTGATAATCCCTGTTGCTTACACCCTCTCTTAACATAGCACTCTCTATGCTTTCACTCTCATTAAGAAATAGAACATATACTGCTCTTATTGGTGCTGTCACCTCTAGCTTCCTTATTCTCTCATTTATCTGCACTCTCCAACCTCTCCACTCTATTTAATAACTCGTCTAATTCTACCAGCCTCTTTTGAGTATGCAGCATTAAAATCATATCCTGCCCCTGATCTATACTTATATTTCCACTAGCTACACTATCAATCACTGTCACCCCTTTTTCTGTGAGGGTTGCATTATCCTCAAACTTAATTTGTATATCTCCTCTCTCTGGCTTAACTGGAGGCACTATTCTCTCAATGCACATTCTTAACGCTGCCATATCTCCCTCTAGTGCTTGCTCTATCACTTTACTAATTAGGTCCTCCGCTTGATCTGAAAATGCTTCTCTGAATTTAGCTCGCTTATCTGGTGACCCTTTGGGTCTCCCTGCTGGGTTTCCACTTTGTCCCTTTTTGAATTGCGTCATTGCTGTTATTCCTCTGTTTATTTCAGAGGTTCACGCCTCTAATACTCGCTGCTGTAGCTCTACCTTGCAGCAATCTGAAAATAATCTTTTAGCCGCTTCTACTGCTGGCTGCTCTTTAGAATATGGTAATTGCTTTGTTGAATACTTGCCGTCTGCTGTTTTGCGGACTGCAACCCATGAGCTGTAATTCTCCCATTCGTGAGGTCTCCTTGTGGCGTAAATAATGCGCCCCTTATATGAAGCAAGTGCAATCCTATCATTCAAACTTATAATCATTATTCTACTCTCCTATAGTGTAACTACTGTCTCTCTGAATAGCTGGCACTGTTAAGCAATCACTAATTGCTTTTAACAAAACTTCCTCTGGAACACATACTGACTCACTTACCCATGAGCTACGCCCCTCTCTATTATCTGCTGTAACTATCTTAAAGCCGTTATTTTCTCCTGATTCTGCTTTTTCAATCCACTCTCTACCGTATCTCCTCCACGCCTTACGCAGTTGTGGCACTGGTAGCAGTACCGCCTTACCGCTTGGGTGTACGCAGTAGAGAATAAAATCTGCTAGCAGATCCTTTTGTACCCACCCAGCAACCTCCCTATCTTTATTAGACCACCGCTCTAGTAGTATATCGTTATAATCTTGGTATCTGGTTTTTTCGTCTACGCTGTATATTGCACCAGTATTAAGAGTTATAGTTCTATCAATACCAGCTTTTTGTGCTGGCAACGCCTTTACTATCCTACTAACACCAGCAATGCCATTAAAGATCCTACTGTATATATCAAAATAAAACTGATCTTCAATAGCTGAAACTTTGTTATTGGACTCTGTAAAAGAGTGTACAACGCTCATACAGAAAGATACCTCAAGAAAGAAATAGAGATAGAGAGAGGAAGAGAAGTAGAAGGTAAACACAGGGGGTACTCTGTGCTGTATATAGCTCCCTGCTTTAGTGTGTTTCTATGCCTTATTCTTCTCCTGTATTTCTCCTCTCTCTGCTTCCTGTATGCGGTTTCAGGGGTTTTTAGTACCTCTCCCGTTTTAGCTGTTTTTTTGCTGTTTTTAACCTCTGAAAAATCGTTAAAAACACTCATTTTTCGGCTATTTTGGGAGTGGTCTACAGTAACTATATTAGGCTGGTTTTGATTGATAGAAACAGGCTCATCAATACCATTACCCTCTGGGTCATAAATTAGATTTTCCCCTTCAATCTTTGGCTCGTCATATCCTTTTAATCTTTTAGCTTTAAGCGTGTAGTGGTATGCCTTAATTAACGCTTCTATTGCCTCCCTTTCATTATTCTCTGGCACTATTAAACTATCGTGAACTGGTGCGCTGGGTATGCCTTTCTTCATTAGTAAGTACATAGCTCTAACCATAATTGCTCCCTCTATCTTGTGCAGCTTCAATCCGTTTTTTTTACTACTACCAAACCACTTAGAAACTGCCTTGTGCTTCTCCATAAAACAGTCGTAAATTTCACTGAGGTTTTCACAGGGTGGTGCTGTACAGTCCTTAACCTTTTTTTTATATGCTGCTAGTGTAGCTTCCTTGCTCTCGCTGTTAAGTGCTACCAATACGATTAACTTACATATCTTTCTATCTACCTGCTTGCCGTTAATCTCTAAATAATAGGGGTCTCCGTCATTGTAGAGGTCTGCATATCTAACTTCCCCTAACGCATAAATCAGGTGAATATGGTTTGCTGAAAAGTCAGGCTCAACTACTGGCTCACCATTAATCAATAATAGCTTTCTAAGTTCCCTCGGTATAATCTGATAACTTCCATGCTCTGCATATACTCTCCCTCCATATAGCGAGTATTTACTAAAGATCAATCTAAAAATTGGATAGTAGTTAGTGCGTAGCTCTTTATCTTCTTTTTTACGATTACGGTTATACTTCTCAACAACCGCTTCTGGTAGTTCTAGGCATTGGCTCTCCGTAAAAGTGTTAATCTCATTTAACCACCCTCCATATTTCTTTATTTCTTTTGTTCTCTTTGGGGTAATTTCTGTACTTTTAGGCTCGTGGTATAGATTACCGTTTATATCTGTACCTTCAGTTATCTCTTTTTTCTTAAAGATAATTGTTCTAGGGGTTCTCTTGAATACAGGCTTATAGAGATCAATCCACTCTTGAAGTAGAGGTGTAGCAAAAAATCCACCAACCTTAACCCTCTTTACTCCCCTATATCTTTCTAATAGATCAACTCGCTCTAACTCGTCCACTGCTTTCGTTAATTTATTTCTACTTATAAGTTGATAATCTTGATCGTAGCAGCCACCTCTTCTATCGTGCTTTGTTTTATGATTAACGCATAAATTAGCAACGACCTTTTCTAATTCTACTGATCTATTACATTCAAGCTTATCTTCTATCGCTTGCAGTAACTTTTCTGCTCCTACACCGATAGCCCTATACTCGCAGCTTAACCATACAGAGAGCGGCTTCTTTTCGCTGCACATACGCTACCCCTTACTCTTGCACCCTAAAACTGTTTGCGCTGGTTTTAACGCTGTTTCGCTCTCCACCGTGTCGCTGCTGCTCATTCCTACTCGTGCCGCTACCTCACTCCTCCACCCCTTAATCATTACTGGGATATTGTGTGCTTCAACAGGCTTTCCGCTTTCACTTCTTACAGGTCTTAATCCGTATAGATCGCAACTTATGCCGTAGCACTTCTCAACCTCTTTAATCCAGTGACTCTTTTTATCACTTGCTACGCAGTTATGGCATTGCGACCATATCGCTCTCTGTCGTGAGATCATAACTACACCCCTGAGCCATTTTCACGGCAACGGTCAAGAAATGCGTCTAGTGCTGTTTTGTCGTATCTGATTGAAGAACGGTTACTAGTTCCGAACTTTAGGTATGGTATCGAATGCCGCCCCGTGCTTCTCCACTTTGCTAGTGTTTTAGGGGTTGATCCAATATAGACTGCTGCCTCTGCTGGGTTTAATCTCTCTGGTGTTTCTGTCTGCATTTATCGTACCTCGGTTTAATTGAGTATGTACGATAATTATACGAAGACACATAGTAACATAAAAACATGTAGGATTACATACTTTCAATGTCCTCTAAATGTTCTCTGTCATGCAAGGCAATACGCTAACCTCTTTTTGTCCGCAACATAAACCTTATCTAACTTACGATCTACCCCTCTAGTTCGGGTATCGTCTGAGTAACAATTATTGGCTTTTTTCTCATTACTTAACACTACTTCAAGTGTAATCCTTTAATTTAAAAAATAGGTGCAGTGTCAGGTGATTAAAGGGCACTTTTCAAGGTGAGTAATTAGCTCAACTCTAGGCACTGCATATTCTGTCAACCGTATAAGCGAATCACTTTTTCGGACTGGTTTACTCTTGCTTGTATGTAGGCTGCAATCTTATTTATTGCCTGCCTTAGTGTCTCGGTCTCGGTGTGAATATAGCCACCTGTTATATCATTGCTGGTTGTGTGGTTAGTTAAGCGGTCAATCATTGTTTTTGGTGTACCAACCGCCTCTGATATAGTGGTGAATGTGTGGCGTGTCATGTGAGGGTTGAAGTGAAAACTGATCTTGCTATTAATTTGCTCTAGTGGCTTCTTTGGATAACCTGCAAATCCCTCTCTATTTTTTGCTGGAAATAGGTACTTGCCCCCACCTGTTACCTCTTTTAATTCTTCAATAGTTGAGAGTAACGCTGTCGGTATTGGTAGCTCGTGATCTGTACCGTTTTTAGTGTCCTTTTGCAGAATTAGATTATTTTTTAGGTCTACATTCTCCCACTCTAGCGAATAGGTCTCGGTTATTCTGAATCCCATATAGAGCATAGTGAGAAATGCTACCTTGTGCATAACTGGGGTAATAGTCTCCACTGCCTCTATCCATTCCTGTAACTGGTGAGACTGTATCAGATCATTTCTTCTATTACTTTTATGCCATAGCCTTGCTGTACTTAAAATCGCTGTAGGATTATTTGCTATTGCTCCTATTGCTTGTGAGTAATTGAGTACTGCCCTTAATGGTCTAAACGCTCCATTAGTTGCAGTTTTTCCTCTCTTGGTCAACTTCTTGTGACGGCTGATAATCATTGTCTCGGTCAAGCTAGAAGCTGGTAACTTAAACCAATCAGAGAACCCCCATTTCATTTTACGCTGGTAGTCTGCCTTGGTGACTGGCTTTAGATCGTGATTATCAATATATAAATCTAGTAACTGTTGCAATGTTTGAGATCGTGTCTTAGCTTTCCTCTTCTCTTCATTAGGATCAACTCCTTTATTTATCTCTGAGAGAATATCACTTGCCATATTTCTAGCTGCTTCAACCGTCCACTCTGAAACAGCACCAATCCTTACATTTTTTAATCTGCCTGTTTTATCCTTTTTACTCACATAGTAGGTTTTTGAACCAGTACTTGAAACTCTTAAATTAAGTTTTGTCTGTCCTTTATCGTGATAGGTGGTGCGTACCTCTTTACCCTCATTTTGTAGTGGTGGCTTAATACCCTTAACTCTGGATTGTGTAAAATTGATCTTCTCAGCCATAATCTGCCCCTTCAAAATAGAAAAAATATTTCCCTCTGGATTACTTCTGGATTACTTCTGGATTACTTTCAGAGAGAATATAAGGTTATTATAGGTAATAATGAGTATAGTGTCAAGTGCTAACAATATAAGGGTTTTAGTTAATGTTCAACTGGTTTTTGTAGGTTTTTTAAGAGGTTTTGGCAGCTTAATTATTAAGCATAACAAGGAACTCATAATCCCTTGGTCCTTGGTTCAAGTCCAAGTAGGCCCACCAACTAAAACAAAGTGTTACAAGTTTTTATTTTATCCTGATATTTTCTGGATTACCTCTGGATTACTTTCAATCCAAAAAAATGCCATAACACAACCGTTCAACTTATTATTAATTATCGGAGAATATATGCTTAAAAAAATTTACCTCATAATTTTTGTCATATTTTTATCTGGGTGCGCTGGCGTACAATTCACTTGGGACGAAGCAAAATCAGTGAAGATAAACGATAGTAAAGAAGTGTTAATCGAAAAAATGGGAGCACCCCCATACATGGTAACCACAATGGGAAGTAAAGAAATATGGGTGTGGACTTGGGCAACTGGCTTTGGAAGTGTTAAGTCTGTTTCATTTATTATTGAAAATGGCGTGGTAGCAGCAACTCCAACAATACCATTTACTAGTGAAAATGGTATGGCGATAGGCGTTACAGCACCCTCAGCAACAAAATAAATAAGGTACTTATCTCTATATATTTAAGGGTACAACAGAGCACTGCACCACCTTACTAGATACAATATCTTTTTACAAATTAATAATACTCCTCCACCATTGGTTCTAGTGATTCTCTCATAAACTTGTAGCCTTTCGTTACAACCTCCTCCGAACAGAGGTCATTTCTATACTTCAAATCTGCAACCAAACAACACGCCATACGCAACGCCTCAATCAAGTGTTTTTTCTTTGCACCTCTTAATACTTCATTTAACTTTGCGACTTCCGTTTCCAGCACTTCATTTATCATTACACATATTCCTTCTTGTTGTAGAGAGGAGGCATTATAGCATTGGTGAAAAATGCTGAAACGATCTTATCAGGATCTAGTCTCGGCAAAATGGTCAAAAAGAAGGCTATAAAAAACCCTCAAGAAGAGGGTTTGTAATGGATTGAATGTAAGCGCTCTATCTACCCCACACACTCTTACTTCCAGAGCCATAAGACTGATTGCTTCTATCATAATAACCTGACGAAGGACTATCTCTATTGTAGTTGCCACCCTTTGCGCCAGTATACGGGTTAGTATTTCCTTTATAGGAATAGTTATCTCTCACGGTATTATTTGAATCACTTCTGTTGTATCCCTGCACATATGTTCCATTGCTCTTAGTGTATCCATTAACCCAACCTGCCGCAACTTGAGAACTAAAGGCAATAACCGTTACTAAAAATAAAATCTTCTTCATTGTATATCTCCTTTTTAATGAAAAGAACATCACCTTCCATAGATGGAAAAGTTGACAAACTCATTATACCTCAATCAAGTAAAAAAAACAATATACCATAATACCCCTAATCAAGCTAAACGCCCCTCATTATCGGTTTTTGTTTGCGCAACCTCTTTTGATTTCCTAACTCTGAATTATCATTTATACAGCTCCTATTATTTATAGAGCTGTGAATATACTCTACAGCAAAGAGTAATTAAACGATAGAATCAGGATCGCAGAAAAATAATCCTTTAGCACCAGTGGCAGCGGTAGCGAAACGGTACAACAACTATTACCCTTTGATAGCTTTTAACATAGTGCGTGTTATGCGGTGCGCATTGGTGGGCTATGTGTGGCGTGTGCTTTTTACGACACGGATAGCCTACACAATAAAGCACGGACTGTTACAGCGTTAGGCTGTAATAGCGCATAATGCCGCATTATGTTACAAGCGTAGAATAACTACTGTTCAGGGCTTGCCGTATAGCGTGCAGCAACTGATTAACTCTATTGTGACTTATAGCTGATACGGTGCTATTCCGTATGAGCGGTTATGCAGCGTGAGTGCTGCTGTCTGGCATTGGTATGATACAAGTGCGTTTTAGCATTAGTGGGAGTGGTGAGAGTGCAGCATAGCGAAGTGAATGTCTATTTCACGAAGTTATGCAATACGGTAGCCGCCCCACTATTGCGGCATTGCTACACTAGGTCTCTCAATACTCCAATAATAGCCGTTTATTAACTTCCACTTTTCATGATCTACATACTCGCTTTCAACTATCACCTCAAAACCAGCAATAACAACTTCTGGAATCTTCTCTTCTAATACTGTAATTCTGCTTTTTATATTCATACAAATTCTACAGATATTATCTGATAATCCCTGTTGCTTACACCCTCTCTTAACATAGCACTCTCTATGCTTTCACTCTCATTAAGAAATAGAACATATACTGCTCTTATTGGTGCTGTCACCTCTAGCTTCCTTATTCTCTCATTTATCTGCACTCTCCAACCTCTCCACTCTATTTAATAACTCGTCTAATTCTACCAGCCTCTTTTGAGTATGCAGCATTAAAATCATATCCTGCCCCTGATCTATACTTATATTTCCACTAGCTACACTATCAATCACTGTCACCCCTTTTTCTGTGAGGGTTGCATTATCCTCAAACTTAATTTGTATATCTCCTCTCTCTGGCTTAACTGGAGGCACTATTCTCTCAATGCACATTCTTAACGCTGCCATATCTCCCTCTAGTGCTTGCTCTATCACTTTACTAATTAGGTCCTCCGCTTGATCTGAAAATGCTTCTCTGAATTTAGCTCGCTTATCTGGTGACCCTTTGGGTCTCCCTGCTGGGTTTCCACTTTGTCCCTTTTTGAATTGCGTCATTGCTGTTATTCCTCTGTTTATTTCAGAGGTTCACGCCTCTAATACTCGCTGCTGTAGCTCTACCTTGCAGCAATCTGAAAATAATCTTTTAGCCGCTTCTACTGCTGGCTGCTCTTTAGAATATGGTAATTGCTTTGTTGAATACTTGCCGTCTGCTGTTTTGCGGACTGCAACCCATGAGCTGTAATTCTCCCATTCGTGAGGTCTCCTTGTGGCGTAAATAATGCGCCCCTTATATGAAGCAAGTGCAATCCTATCATTCAAACTTATAATCATTATTCTACTCTCCTATAGTGTAACTACTGTCTCTCTGAATAGCTGGCACTGTTAAGCAATCACTAATTGCTTTTAACAAAACTTCCTCTGGAACACATACTGACTCACTTACCCATGAGCTACGCCCCTCTCTATTATCTGCTGTAACTATCTTAAAGCCGTTATTTTCTCCTGATTCTGCTTTTTCAATCCACTCTCTACCGTATCTCCTCCACGCCTTACGCAGTTGTGGCACTGGTAGCAGTACCGCCTTACCGCTTGGGTGTACGCAGTAGAGAATAAAATCTGCTAGCAGATCCTTTTGTACCCACCCAGCAACCTCCCTATCTTTATTAGACCACCGCTCTAGTAGTATATCGTTATAATCTTGGTATCTGGTTTTTTCGTCTACGCTGTATATTGCACCAGTATTAAGAGTTATAGTTCTATCAATACCAGCTTTTTGTGCTGGCAACGCCTTTACTATCCTACTAACACCAGCAATGCCATTAAAGATCCTACTGTATATATCAAAATAAAACTGATCTTCAATAGCTGAAACTTTGTTATTGGACTCTGTAAAAGAGTGTACAACGCTCATACAGAAAGATACCTCAAGAAAGAAATAGAGATAGAGAGAGGAAGAGAAGTAGAAGGTAAACACAGGGGGTACTCTGTGCTGTATATAGCTCCCTGCTTTAGTGTGTTTCTATGCCTTATTCTTCTCCTGTATTTCTCCTCTCTCTGCTTCCTGTATGCGGTTTCAGGGGTTTTTAGTACCTCTCCCGTTTTAGCTGTTTTTTTGCTGTTTTTAACCTCTGAAAAATCGTTAAAAACACTCATTTTTCGGCTATTTTGGGAGTGGTCTACAGTAACTATATTAGGCTGGTTTTGATTGATAGAAACAGGCTCATCAATACCATTACCCTCTGGGTCATAAATTAGATTTTCCCCTTCAATCTTTGGCTCGTCATATCCTTTTAATCTTTTAGCTTTAAGCGTGTAGTGGTATGCCTTAATTAACGCTTCTATTGCCTCCCTTTCATTATTCTCTGGCACTATTAAACTATCGTGAACTGGTGCGCTGGGTATGCCTTTCTTCATTAGTAAGTACATAGCTCTAACCATAATTGCTCCCTCTATCTTGTGCAGCTTCAATCCGTTTTTTTTACTACTACCAAACCACTTAGAAACTGCCTTGTGCTTCTCCATAAAACAGTCGTAAATTTCACTGAGGTTTTCACAGGGTGGTGCTGTACAGTCCTTAACCTTTTTTTTATATGCTGCTAGTGTAGCTTCCTTGCTCTCGCTGTTAAGTGCTACCAATACGATTAACTTACATATCTTTCTATCTACCTGCTTGCCGTTAATCTCTAAATAATAGGGGTCTCCGTCATTGTAGAGGTCTGCATATCTAACTTCCCCTAACGCATAAATCAGGTGAATATGGTTTGCTGAAAAGTCAGGCTCAACTACTGGCTCACCATTAATCAATAATAGCTTTCTAAGTTCCCTCGGTATAATCTGATAACTTCCATGCTCTGCATATACTCTCCCTCCATATAGCGAGTATTTACTAAAGATCAATCTAAAAATTGGATAGTAGTTAGTGCGTAGCTCTTTATCTTCTTTTTTACGATTACGGTTATACTTCTCAACAACCGCTTCTGGTAGTTCTAGGCATTGGCTCTCCGTAAAAGTGTTAATCTCATTTAACCACCCTCCATATTTCTTTATTTCTTTTGTTCTCTTTGGGGTAATTTCTGTACTTTTAGGCTCGTGGTATAGATTACCGTTTATATCTGTACCTTCAGTTATCTCTTTTTTCTTAAAGATAATTGTTCTAGGGGTTCTCTTGAATACAGGCTTATAGAGATCAATCCACTCTTGAAGTAGAGGTGTAGCAAAAAATCCACCAACCTTAACCCTCTTTACTCCCCTATATCTTTCTAATAGATCAACTCGCTCTAACTCGTCCACTGCTTTCGTTAATTTATTTCTACTTATAAGTTGATAATCTTGATCGTAGCAGCCACCTCTTCTATCGTGCTTTGTTTTATGATTAACGCATAAATTAGCAACGACCTTTTCTAATTCTACTGATCTATTACATTCAAGCTTATCTTCTATCGCTTGCAGTAACTTTTCTGCTCCTACACCGATAGCCCTATACTCGCAGCTTAACCATACAGAGAGCGGCTTCTTTTCGCTGCACATACGCTACCCCTTACTCTTGCACCCTAAAACTGTTTGCGCTGGTTTTAACGCTGTTTCGCTCTCCACCGTGTCGCTGCTGCTCATTCCTACTCGTGCCGCTACCTCACTCCTCCACCCCTTAATCATTACTGGGATATTGTGTGCTTCAACAGGCTTTCCGCTTTCACTTCTTACAGGTCTTAATCCGTATAGATCGCAACTTATGCCGTAGCACTTCTCAACCTCTTTAATCCAGTGACTCTTTTTATCACTTGCTACGCAGTTATGGCATTGCGACCATATCGCTCTCTGTCGTGAGATCATAACTACACCCCTGAGCCATTTTCACGGCAACGGTCAAGAAATGCGTCTAGTGCTGTTTTGTCGTATCTGATTGAAGAACGGTTACTAGTTCCGAACTTTAGGTATGGTATCGAATGCCGCCCTGTGCTTCTCCACTTTGCTAGTGTTTTAGGGGTTGATCCAATATAGACTGCTGCCTCTGTTGGGTTTAATCTCTCTGGTGTTTCTGTCTGCATTTATCGTGCCTCGGGTTAGATTGAGTATGTACGATAAATTATAGAAGACGTATGCTAACATAAGAACATGTAGGGTTACATGTTTATAATATCCTCTAAATGCTCTCTGTCATGCAAGGTAATATACTAACCTCTTTTTGTCCGAAATATAAACCTTTACGCCTCTAATTCTTGAAATATTCTCTTAATGCGTTTTCAATAGACTTCTCATTATCCCCCTCTGTTTTTAGAGAAATCATTTTTGATAGCTTAGGGATTGTCCACTTTTCACGATTTTTTTTATCTAGCAATATTTTAATAGATATTCCTTCTTTTTTCATAATATCCTTCGCAATAGAGATCCACTTATCCGTTTTCCCCTTTTTGGGCTTGGTAGTCTCCAGCCCTACCGCATAAGCATAATCATTCACTAGTAATTGTTGATTCCACAAACCAGCTTTTAAAGAATGATAAGCTGCAGAGTGTGCGTCATTATTATTTATAGAACTTTCAGCACTCCTCACATGGTGCAAAACCATTGCCGCCTTATATTCGTCACAATACTTACTAAGCTCTCTCTCTACTTTGACTTGTGGAGAAGTCCAGCTTTCTTTGTGCTTGGTTTTAGTGTAGACAATATCTGTTGGCATACCAGCCTCCTCTAAAACATTTATCGCTACCTCCTCTATATACTGAAAATAATCTTCAAGAGAAGATCCAAAATTCATATCTTTTGGGATATTTTTTACAGGGGTTTTATTGCTAATAGAGACTGTTTCAACCTCTCTGGATAGATACCGATTACCGCTTGTAGATTCAAAATAAACCTTATCTAACTTACGATCTACCCCCTCTAGCTCGGGTATTTTATCAGTAATAATTGTTGGCTTTTTTCTCATTACTTAACACTCCTTCAAGTGTAATCCTTTAATTTAAAAAATAGGTGCAGTGTCAGGTGATTAAAGGGTCACTTTTCAAGGTGAGTAATTAGCTCAACTCTAGGCACTGCATATTCTGTCAACCGTATAAGCGAATCACTTTTTCGGACTGGTTTACTCTTGCTTGTATGTAGGCTGCAATCTTATTTATTGCCTG
>Ga0257118_1001437_pt1 | contig 14099 bp, 23 predicted proteins | sample SI112_150mmetaG_FD_190156 | JGI IMG/M metagenome (GOLD analysis project Ga0257118, IMG submission 190156) | Marine microbial communities from Saanich Inlet, British Columbia, Canada - SI112_150m | ecosystem: Environmental > Aquatic > Marine > Inlet | place: Canada: British Columbia | collected...
ATATGCTTGTTCTGTATGAAGATGGCGATAAAATGGAAGATATTTATGTGCCTAATTTTTATGAAATTCAGCAAACGACGGAGGAATAAAATGAAAAATAACAAACTAATAGCAGAATTTATGGGGGTGAATGTAGGGGAATATACATCATATCCTGAAGAAAGTCCAACTCAATATGCAGTTGGAGATTTACAATACCACACCTCATGGGATTGGCTTATGCCTGTGGTAGAGAAAATAGATGAAGTATCAGATGAGAACACTTTATTTAAAATAGAACATAATCGTGCCTTTGTAGAAGATATAGAGAACTATTATATTTTTATTGATGTGACAGCAAGCTCAAGACTTGAAGCTACCTACAAAGCAGTAGTAGAATTTATTAAAGATTATAATACAGGAGAAATAAAATGAAACTCTATAAAGGTGACTGTTTAGAAAAATTTGAGTGCGCTAATTGTGGATGTTATTTTATGGTTGAGGATAGAAGTAATTTTGAATGTCCGAATTGCGAGGAAGACAGTTTTAGACTCATCGAAGACTATGCAATCAATATGATTGACAATTTACCGATTGGAGAAGCGATTAAAGTAGTATCATATTACGACTCTCGACCACTCACAGAAGAAACATTGAAAGAACTGGGATTTGAGAAAGTAGATTATAAGCATGAAACTGAGGACGGATGGAACTTTTGGGAATTAAGCTTGGAAGCTGAACCTGACCCATGTCATTATTACATGAAACTTGTTACAGACCTTTCTAACAATAAAGAAAGATGGTGCATAATTCAGCTCGGTAAGGGTCAATGTTATTTTACGCAACCTAAACTCAAAACAGTAGGTAAAATTAAAATGCTAATTGAAGCATTAAAAGGAGATGGATAAATGACTCAACGTAATTATGAATACGTTGCTTATCGCAACAACAACGGACTTGAATACACCTTTTCTGCTAATTCAGTAGTAGGACTTCAAGATGAAATAGAATACTGGTATCAAGAGGGTAAATTAAAACCAATGATGTCAAAAATTATTGATGACACGATAGTTATTGATGACTTTCGCTTCTTTGTGTACTCAAAGTTAGAAGATGTCTATGATAAATTTAAAGAGGAGATGGGTAATGAAAATAAGTAAACTAATAGAAGAATTACAAAAAATAAAAGATAAAGATAGAGAATTGCAAATACTAATAGGAAATGAATATAATGATTCTCTTGGTTGCGATAATTTTGAATTAATGCACACAGACAATTATGGAATAGAACATTGTGTTGAAATTTTTTGCCACGAAGATAATTGTTATACGCACCCTTTCCCGCAAAGCAATATCACAATATTAAACGATATTTTAAAGGGAGATGAATAATGGAAACAATAAGTAAAAACCCCACAGACTATGAAATAGTAGCAAGATGGATACATGAAGAATGTGGCTCACCTATTTCAGAAATAGAATGGTTGTTAAAACAAGCATTTACATCTAAAGGAGTCTATGGTGAGTATGATTCAGTAATTGAAACATTTAAAGAGAGGCAACAGAATGAAACTAAAAGAATACATAGCAAAATTAGATAAGATTATGAAAGATGGTTATGAAGACTTAAACATTATCTATGCAATAGATGATGAAGGAAATGAATTTAATGAAATTACATATAATCCTACAGTTGGAGTGTATGTAAAAGATAAACATACTTATAGAACATTCAAAAATGATGAAGATGAATTTGAACCTAATGCAGTATGTATAAACTAATGTATGGCTTTATAATTGGTGGGGATATGTCAGATTATGAATGTCCTCACTGTAAAGCATCAATGATATGGCATGAATTTGGTAAAGGTGAAGATACAGAATTTGATACTGTATGTGAAAATAGTAAATGTAAAGGAAATAAAATGAAAGAATATGAAACATGTGATGTATGTGATGGCGAAGGTGAGGCAATATGGTCTTGCTGTGGCGATAATATACTTCATGAAGATACAGATTTATGTCCAAGTTGTTCTGAACATTGTGGAGATGAAATAGAAGAATGTGAAGAATGCAAAGGAACAGGAGCATTAGAATTATGCACATAATAATTGATATAATAGGAATATTAATAGTAGGAACTATAGGTATTATATTTGCAGCTTTTATGGCAAGTGTAATTGTTATATTATTACAAGAACTTAAAAGGAGATATTGGGATGCTAGTAGATGATTTTGTTAAATGGGCTAAAGCAATACAAGATGAAGAAAACACTATAATGCTTCAAAAAGGAAAAGAATATACAATTAGTCACGAAGATAAATTTCAGAATTTTAAAAGTATAGGTAAGCGATTAAAACTTAAACCAGAAATGATTGCAATTGTCTATTTATTAAAACATATAGATAGTATATGCAATTATGTTATTACTGGAGCAGAGAGTAGCAATGAACCAATAAGAGGTAGAATACAAGATGCTCGTAACTACTTATTATTATTAGGTGGCTTAATTACAGAAAGAATGGATAAAAATAATGACAATAAATGATAAGGATTTTATATTAATAGTTGAATCTTTAAGGTCAATAAGAGCAATGATAGACCTTAATTCGCCATATACACGTAACATTAAACTCAATAAAGAAGATATTATTAATTTAATAGAACGATTAATTAATGAATATCAATCATTACAAGCAAAGGAAATAAAATGAAAGAATATCATTGCATAATATGTGAAGAACAAATAGTTATGCGTAAAAATGAATTATGTGTAATTTGTCTTGAAGAATATTTACAAATAAGTGATTGCTGTAATGCACAGCCTATTAATACAATACAAGAAAATGGGTTAGGCATATGTAGTAATTGCAAAAAATGGAGTAATTTCAATGAAGACACAAAAGATACAAGACTTGCCTATAGGTTCTAAATGGTGCACAAATAGCGGGATAGAAGGAATATTATTAGAAGTGTTACCTGGCAGTGCAGATGTAATAATAATGCATTGTAAGAAGGATTGGCAAGGAGATAACACAATGCCTACAGGTAGATTAAGAATATCTAATCAAACAATGGTTAAGGAATTAAAATAATGAAAAAATATTGCGATTTATGTGAAAAAATTGTTAAAAAAGCAATTAAGCAAAATGGAATTTGGATATGTCCATTATGTAAAATAAAATATCCAACAAAAGGAGATGAATAATAATGAGACAAGAACCATTAGTATTACATGACATAGATAGCATAATAATTGAAAAAGGTAAACTTGATGAATTTCAATCAATTAAAATCTTTATATACGACAAAGATAAAAAAGAAATAATAGAATTTGTGCGTATTTATTCAAAAGGACATGAAAAAATGAAATTTGAGGTAATTAACAATGGGTAGAATGAAAGAAATATGGGCTAACCCAACAGATTATCCAAAAAAATTAGTATGGAAATTAAATGGAGGAAAAGTAAGATGGCAACAAGTCATAAAAATGAAAAATGTCCGCGATGTGGGCTTTATTTCGAAGCAAAAAACAAGGGAAGCAATTACACTATTCGACAAATTACAAACAAATACAGCAGATTAACAAGAACATTATTGCGAAAAACTTCATTAGCAATTATGGGGAATATTCCTAGTGATAATAATCAACAAAATTATTTAAGTTTTTTGAAATTAACCCAATCAGTTGATGAAACAGTATTAAGGCGCATGCTATCTAAATATTTAGAAACTAATTTAGCTTTACAAGGTAAAGGTTTTAGATATTTAGCAAGTATGATATTAACAGAAAATCAAAACAAAGAAGCGAAGTTGAGCAATGAATATAAAAATAGTGGGCGCTCACCTTCTTTCGATTTAATAAAAGGAGAAAAATAATGCATAATAACACATTATTTCCAGTAAAAGAAGTACCAGCTATTATGGGTATCAGTACAAATAATACTGGTCATAAATTCATAGTAAGAGAAGATACTAATGAAGTTCTAAGCTGTATGAGTAATAAATATCAATTAGTCTCAAACCAAGAGGTATGGGATATGACAAGTGGTGTAATGAAAAAAAATGGGGGAGAATTAACAGAGCCACTTACTTATGGTAATGGTGCCAGAACAATGTGGAAATGGAGTTTCCCTGAGATTAAAGTAGAAATTGCTACTAATGACATCGTGAGTCCAGAAATTATAGTCACCAATAGCTATGATGGGTCATCTGAAGTAGGTGCTATCGCTGGTGCGTTTAGATTGATATGCACTAATGGTATGATTATTGGTCATAAGATTGGACAAAGTGGTATAAGGCATAATATATGGGCTGATGTTGAAGCTTTCTATAGCATTGTGCAAGAAATGATTAATCGGACAGAAGAAGTCTTTACAAGTGATTTTAAAAGGCTTATAGACACGCCAATTAATCAAACACATATTGGAGACTTAATTGAAATGTTTCCGATGCAAACTATGCAAGCATTAACAGATTATATGGTATCTCATCCAGTAAAGAATTATTGGGATTTAATGAATGCTGCAACGTGGATTACATCACATAAAATGGATAGAAAGAAAGAAGCTACTCGTAAACTAGAGAAGAAAATCTTTCCAAAAATCAGTAGCATGGTAATTAATGCATGATTAAATTACGAGCCAATAATAGGAGCCAATATGAATGTAAAATGTAAAAAGTGTGGTAGTAGCCATATACATAGGAAAGCAATAAGAGGTAAAAATAAACGTTACCTATGCATTGACTGTGGATTATGGGGACAGGTGCCATTAGAAATGTTAGGTGAAAAACCGCCATTGCCTAAAATATTATTAATAGATATAGAAACTAGTCCAATGGAGGTATATGTATGGGGATTAATAGGAAACAAATACATACAACCTGATAATATTATAAAAGATTGGAACATGATTAGTTGGGCTGCAAAATGGATATTTGATAGTAATATGATGTCTGATATCCAAACACCAAAAGAAGCAAAAGATAGAAATGATTCTCGTATTACTAAGTCAATATGGAAACTATTTGATAAAGCTGATATTATAATAGCTCAAAATGGACGTAAGTTCGATTTTAAGAAATTAAATGCTCGTTTCTATATGCATGGGCTACTATCACCATCACCATATCAAACTATTGATACTTTGGTTGAAGCTCGTAAGCATTTTGCTTTCAGCAGTAACAAGTTAGATTATCTTGGGCAATTAATGGTTGGTAAAAAGAAACTAAATACTAACTTTAAATTATGGACTGATTGCTTAAAAGGTGACAAAAGTCAACTCGATAGAATGTTAGCCTATAATGAAGAAGATGTGCATTTATTAGAAGATGTCTACTTAGAATTAAGACCTTGGATTAAGTCGCATCCTAATATAGCATTATTAATGGATGGTAATGGAGACGCTTGCCCAACTTGTAATTCTAGCAATCTTACAGAAGCAGGGACATATTACACAACACAAGCAAATCAATATCTCAGTTTGAGATGTAATGATTGTGGAGCGTTAAGTAGAGAAATGAAAGGAGAAATCCCACTTGTAGACCGTAAGAAATTAATAAGAACAGTAGCAAGATAAAATATATGAAAGGAGATTTGATATGGCTACACAAGACCAATTACATGATGCTGGTCAAAAAGTATCTACAGAAATACACGTTCAACCGCATTCAGATGAAGCAGAACAAGCAGTTTTAGGGGCTATTTTAACAGAAGGAGATAAAGCTTATGAAAGAGCAGCCCCTTGGATTCGAGAAGATGAAGCATTCTATAAAAAAGATAATAGAATTATATGGAAAGCTATTGGCTTACTTCATCAAGAACGAGAAGATATAGATATTATAACTGTTGTAAACAAAGTAAAAGATATTGCACCAAGTTTGCAATTAGGTTATCATATAACTGGAATGGCATCAGATATAGTATCAACTGCACGTATCGAAACCCATGCAAGAATTGTTTGGGAACGTCACATGCAAAGAGAAACAGCAAAGTCAGCACAACTTCTTTATAGGTCATCTTACGATAGCACTGAAAAGACTAAGGGTATGCTCGAAAAGCATAGTAGGCTTATTGAGGAATTAAAAACATTAAACCCCTCTAAAAACCGCGAGATAGAGTCCATAGTTGATGAATCAATTGGATATGTTAAAGAAGGTGGAAACATAATTCCTTATGGTAACATAGCCATGGATGCTCCAGCTGGTGGAATGACACGAAAAGAGATAACTGTAATTGGAGGGAGACCAGGTTCAGGTAAAACTAGTTTAGTAATTAATATTATACGAACTTTAATAGAACAAGGGTTTAAGGTAATGTTATTTAATCGAGAAATGTCTAATAGTGAAATGATGAAAAAGTTCTTAGTAATGGAATCTGATAATTTATCTTACAGTGAGGTTCGTAAAGGAAATTTAACAGATGAGATGACAAAAGAACTTGATATTACTGGAAAGAAAATTAATGATAAGTATAAAGACTTATTATTAATGTATGATGATATTCCTACATTAGATGAAGCAATGATTGAAATTAGTCGACATAAGCCAGATGTTGTAATTGATGATTACATACAATTAATTAGTATGCCAGATAAAATGGAAAGAAGATTCCAGATAGAAAAGATAATGTTAGATTACAAATGGGTATGTAAGAAAGAAAATTGTGCCGCATTATTGGTTTCTCAATTAAACAGGAATATGGAATCAAGAGTAGACCCAAGACCTAAAATGAGTGATTATGCTGAAAGTGGCGTTATTGAACAAACTGTAGAAGCAGCAATGTTTATATTTTATGGTTATAACTTTAATGACCAAGAATATAGCAAATATCAAAGTGAGATTATTTCTGCAAAAACTCGTTATGGGAAAATTGGAAAATGCGATATTGGATTTAATGGGAATAAATGTAAATTCTATGCAAGTGAGGAAGAAGCAAAAAGGGATGAACCTTTAGTGCTTAAACCTAAATCGCAACCATGGTTACAGTAATATGGGTATCATTATAGCAGTTGACCCAGGAAAATCAGGCGCTCTAGTAACAATAGAGACAAAGAAAGGTGGGCAGTTAAAAGTATTTAATTGTCCACAAGATAATGACCCAATTAAAATGGCTAATATAGTTAAAAAGGCTATAGGTCGTCATAAAAAGGTAGATGTTATAATGGAGAACGTTTGGGCTTTCCCAGGCGATTCATCGTCATCTGCCTTTAAATTTGGGACAAATTATGGAATATGGCAAGGTATATTTGGTGTACATAACTTATCATATCAAAAAGTAACACCACAAACATGGCAAAAGGCATACGCACCATTGTCAAAAATAAAAAAAGAAAGGAAAAATGAATTGAAAGAAATTGCAAAAAGCTTTTATAAAAAAGCTACATTAAAGAATGCAGATGCAGTTCTTATAGCAATGTGGGGGGCTAATAATGTATAGTATAAGTCTTCCATCAATTAAGGAACGAATTATGTGGGGGAATGATATTATATATTTTAATATAATTGATATTTCAACAACAGATTCCAATAATCATACAATGGAACAACAAGAAATACGAATAGGATTAAAACCAATAGAACTTACAATCTCAAGACATTACAAACAATGCACTAAAATAGGTATAAATATTAACCGATTTGCTTTTAATATGGAATTTGTTTATGAAAAACCACAGAAACAATAAACACAAAAAAGAAATTATTATAATTGCTTTAAATAAACTTATTAAAACAATGAATAACATTCAAATAATGATTTCTCCTTTAAAAGAGGAAATGAAACAGATAGCAAGTATGATTGAGCAAGATGAGGATTAATCGTCTTTATTGACATAATCCCAACTGGTAGTGACATCTCTTGCAAGCGTACCGAGAAAGACAGGGAGAACGAACATTTGCATTGAGCCAAATAAATCGTCTAACTTCCTGTCTCGGTCGTCATCATCTGCTCCCATTGCAAACAATGAACTCCAAATTGCTAATCTCATAACCATACCTAACGCTGGATTTTCCGCACCCCTAAGCATACCAAACCCTACGCCCCCACCTTTACGTAATATATATCCCAAAAATGGAACTAATCCAATTGTGCTTGCAACAAGACTTGCCATTCCTCTTGTAAATAAAAACCTTGCCATTGCTATTGCTTCATGGTCTAATTGACTACTGGGGTCATATGTAGCAGTCTTATCACCTTTAATAGTTTTTTTATAAATCATTGTTGTTGATTGGGCGATTGCTTTAACAATACGAGCAATACCATCGCCATTACTATGATTACCATCTGTAAACTTTTTCCATATTTGATAATCATGTATCATCTGCAATGTAGGATACTGTTTATATTGCCATATTGCCCTACCCAAGCCATTAAATCCTTCGCCTATATATGGAGGAGTCATTCCAAATTGAGTATTATATACAGCATCTCTTGCTATTTTAATAGCTAATTGAGTATCAAATACTTCATACCCTTTTCCATTCTCTAAATCTTCAAGACTCCCATTTAGCATCCCCCTTTTTTGAGCATCTAACATTGCCATTACAATAGTCATTGAGCGCATACGCTCTTCACCTTTTGTAAAGGTTAGATACTCTTCACCTGGCACTAATCCATCAAACCACCACGATAGCTTCCAAGAGACCATACGTTTTAATTTGCTATCTGATACATCCCCAATAAGCTTTTTAAACCTAGATTCAATAATCTTTTTACTTTGGTCCTTACCTAATGCGAAAATATCAAAGAACTCTCCCCTTTTTTCTTTTAATTTATCATTATGCAATGCATGCCTAAGTTTATCAAGTTTTTGTAATTCTCTAAGCTGTTCTTTAGTTTTGCCAGTAGACTTCGCTTCTAATACGCGTAAAAAATTATCAATATTAGCATCACCATTCTTAATAAAGTTATCCCTACCCTTTGCAAGTAACCTAATAAATTCTCGCATATTACCAGAAGGTATAATGGTTCCAGGATAAAACCCAAAGTCATTCCAATTAACATCACCATCTTGTAACATAACATCAGAAAACATTGTCAATACATTCAATACACCTGTATTTTGTATTATTTTTTTCCATTTTTCAGGATAAGATTTCATTATTTTATGTGCTTGCGCAGCTGTTTTAAATCCAACTTGTATAATACTATTTACAATTTGTGTATTATTAGTTAATGCTGGAGAACCACCTAAGAATCGCATTGTAGTTGGTGTTGTCAGCCACTTAACAAATCTTTCAGCAGACTTTGCAGTAAAGCTTGTGCCGCCTCTTGCCCATTTAGGCATTTGATTTAACTTAGCGGCTAAATCTGCATGTCCAGTTTCTTTACCAGTAATAGAGATAGCTCTTGTATCGCTATCACCAAAAGTAAGTTTTACTCTATTAACTAAATATTCAGTTATCCCCTGTGGAACTTTATTGCCAAGCTTTTGCAATGAATGCAATGATTGCAACATATCAACAATAATTTCATTTCTATGTATATTTCTATACATTCCAGATAAATAGTCATGGTAAATATCACCATCTTTTCTACGCTTTGTTTGGTCTGTCCATTCAGTAATATGTTTTAAATGTGCAATTGAACTTAAATCTACAATACTATTACTTTGGTCTTCTTCTGTATAAGACATCGCAAGCTGTTTTAATGTCTTAATACCCGATTTTAATTCTTTAACTCTTTCATCTAAACCTTCTTGCTTTGCTCTTGATAATTTAGTTTCCATAGCCATAATTTGCTTTGGTATTTGTTCAAAAACAATTGACCCTTTTTCATACATATGAGGTATATAATTTTCCTCTTTTTTCTTCATAAATGTATTTATAGTCCTTATATTACCAGTTTCTTTATCAAACCATACTCGACTATCAACCCCTCCTGTTTCGTATAAATTCTTAAAGTGTTCTTCTACTCCTTTTGCATCAAGCCCAGAAGCAATAAGCTGTTTACTTATCTTATGATGAAGTATTTGTCGCTTATTTTCTATTTTAATTAATTTATTTTGTATATCTAAGAAAATTCGATTAAACAATCCTCTTGTTTTAAATAACCCTTCCCAAACCTCTTCTATTACTGCTTTATTTGGTTGTTGCGGCATATAATTAAAATCAATATATTGTTTTGTATGTGTCCCATTAATAGGAGTGCCAATCCCCCTACCCTTTGTTCTAATCAATCTCCCAAAATCATTAATCTTTTCAGAACGATAAAACCCTTTATCTAACACACTATCTAATTCTATTTGTGTATATTTACCATCAGTAATAACTTCTTTACCAAATAATATTTTATGGTTTTTACCAACAAAATTTACAGCACTGCCCTCTATTCTTTTACTATTACTTCCAATTTGTGCTTTATCTAATAAATAAGCATTATATTGTTCCCCAATAGATGATTCGCCTTGCTTTACCATAACATAACGATATTCCCATTGTTTTTTACCTACTTTAACTACCTTAGTATGCACACCACCTATCCTGTTTCCAGATTCCCTCTTTTTCGCCATTAATTTAATTTTATTCTTCACTCCTGCAAAATCTTTATTTACAAGATAGCCATTCTCATCTACTTGACTATCTAATAAAGAAGGGATAATATACCTTACTTGTCCATCTGCAAGCTCATTTATTAATTCATCCCTATATAACCCAACAAGACCTTTTAATACATCAATTGGAGTTGCATTAACATTAGACTTAGGAGTCCATTTATTAGGTTCTCCTTTTATTATATAACCATCAACTCCATTTTGCACTTCTTCACCTACAATAACAATATCTTCGCTTTTATCAAGTGTTCTAAAGCCTTTAATGCCCCACATTGAAGAGTTATTAAGATTGAATAATGCCTTATTGGACGATTGAACTAAATTCATTAATGAATCAGTAATCTTAACTCGTATATTATCAAATTGAGTAGAATATTTAGATGTTGCTTGAATGTCTTTATCCCCTAGCCTCAATGCTTTTGCAATTACTTTGCCAATAATACCATATCTATCTGCATGCGCTGCAATAAATTCAGGGGGGAGTATAAATACATCCCTTTTTGATAATTTACCTGCTTTTAAAATATTATTACGCTTCTTAACAATACGTTTAATTAAATTTTTAGTCGCTCTTGCTGTTCTTATACCTTGTTGAAAGTATAATGGATTCATTTCGCCACGTAAATGTTTTGCGAAAATTAACTTCCAGTCTTCAACCATTTGGGTTGGATTAGTAATATCACGACTATAATTAGTCTGTTCACCACTTTCCATGAAATAATTAGTCATTAAATTATACAATTCAGAATGTTCTTTCTTCATTGATTCCGCAACTTTAATTTTCTTTTTATTCTTTTTAATCGGAGCATTTTTATATACTTCTTTTGCGGTTGCAACCATTGCATTGCTCTTATAACCAACTAATGATGCAACTGCATTTTCAACGTCTATTTTATATCGATATTGGTGTTGAGATTCCTCAATTGATGCTGCTTTTAATGCATCTTTGCATGCTTTCGGCATTAATTACATACCCCCACTTTCTCATCTGCTTGTTCATATTTAGCTACTACTTGCTCCTGTGCCTTTAAATACTGATTAAGTATAGAGTCTTGCCTAACTTCTTGTGATGTTTTACTTTCACTTAAATCACTTGATTGTTCTCTAAGATAAGACTCAAATAGAGGCAAATATCTTTTAATAACATCTTTATTCATTAATTTTAATGGTGGTAATTTCATAATATTAATATCATTATTAAACCCAGAGAGCATTTCAATAGTTGCCCAAGATTGAGCATGATTTGACATACTCTCCCATTCACCAATATATTTATCTACAAAGTTAACAAAGTCTTGGTTTAAATCCATACGAATATCTTTAATTCTCTCAGTTTTCTCTAATAATGATTTCCATATGCTGACAAAATTATTACCATCATTATCTTTCTTATAAAGAAAGTCTTGGACTTGTTGAAATTCTGATTGCTTATCGCCAACCATAAATTGCGCATATAACTTTGTTCCTGTTGCGGACTTCATTAATGCATTCATTGCTAATACATGCGATGTGTTCCTTGCATGCCTATTTGTTGTAATATAATAAAATGGACTTGTATGAATATTCTTCCCAATCCCAAGTAATAACTCTTCAGCAGGTGATATATTATTCTCCATTTCTACTTTTAATGGAACATCCATTTTGCCTTTTGCATTTTCACCAGCAAATTCCATAAATGCTTTATTATAAGCAACATTACTTTTCTTTTTACCTGTATCTAAATCATAAACTAATTCAGCTAACCTTAAACTGTTATTAACATTTTGGTCAAATGAGGCTGCCATATTCTCTTTAGTTCTACCAGCTCTTATTTTACTTATATTTTGAGCAGAAAACATAACACCAGCTAATTTTAATTGTGCTTTTGTCAAAGTTTTACCATCACTACGATTAAAAATCCTTGTAAGCATAAATTCAAAATTGCTCAATTTAGATTCTGCAACAATCTCTCCCCAAAAACGATATTTAACAGCATCAACAGCCATTTGGAATAAAATTGCTAATTCATGTTGTTTTGTTGTCTTTAAATACTTTTTACCATCAATTTCAACAATACTATCTCCATTGTTTTCAATAACACTTAATTCTCTTTCATCTAATTGCGTTTCGTCAACTTCAATATAATCCATTACAACTTCTGTATTTGGGTCTGCAATTTCTATATATCCGTTAGAGTCTTCTAATGATTCTATAAATACTTTAAACTTTTTATAAGACAATTGAGATAATACAGTCCTAGCGTTTACCATCACACCTGTTGCCCCATCAGTAATTGCATTATTGGAAACAGTAGTAGCTACATCATCCCATGATGACACTGAAGTATTACTTAATGTATCATCTTTATCTGTTCGTTTCCCAAATGGAGCTAATGATACAATTTTATCAACATCTTTATAAGTACTACTTTCTTGCCAATTCTCTAATGCTTCTACATAATCTTTACCAATAAACTCAAAAACAGCTTTATCCCCATCCCAGTCACCATCTAATATATCTATAACATCCTTAGTTGATAACATTATAGTTTGACCATGCTGACCTTCAACTAAACGCTGTATATTCCTTAATACAGGACCAGTTACTTTAGCAATCGGATTTCTATGTATAAGTATCTTTACATTATTACCAGCTTCAAGCCATTCATTAAGCGCCTTTATCTTATCATGCTCATTTGCCCAACTTTGTTTACCTTTATCTTTAATATAGGCAGACTCTACTTGATTAACAGCAACAGTATTATTTGAAGACACCATTACATTACCATCTTTTATTTGCAAATGTGCGGCAGGTTTTAAATAAACATCAGAAGCTTTATTCTCCCAACCTCTTGCCTTAAATATACCTTCTTTAAATATACGTGAGTTGAGAATAGGTAATAAGTGACTAATAATAACAGGGTGGAATAAACCTCTCCCATCATCACCAATCAAACCAATATACTCTTCTAATTCAGTTGGAATATTCTCTTCAGCCCTAACTCTTGATACAAAATCTTTAAGTAGTTTAGGGTTTTCATAAAAACTGTTAAGTTGCTCCATATAATGAGCGACAACTACTCCATATCTCTTTTTAATTTGTTTTATTAAGTCTTGAGCATTCCCGTCAGTATCTTGAATAGCAAGCAATAACTCGCCTAACGCTATTGGATGTGACGCTGTTGTTTTTGTTTTATCTTTAACTTGCGTTACCTTAATTGAATTTTCAGCAATATCGTGTAACTTATAAAATCCATCATTATCTTTACTATATTTACCATAAGACATTTTTGCTTCATTGGGAGATGCTATCATATCGAATTTTTGCTCATAAGTAGGGCTATCTGGACGCATATCAACGAAATATGTGTCAGCACCACTTCCCCTTACTTCTGCAATTAAAGTGTCACCACGATAAAATCTCATGCCTTTATACGGATTGAATTGCATGTGTTTCATTCCAATATAATCAGTATCATTATCACGTTGTCTAATAAAAGTTTTAATTTGATGTAATTGTTTATACCCAAAAGCTTTGGCTACTTTAGATAAATATCGCGTTCCTGTAAAAGTTGCACCATCATAGTC
>Ga0257118_1001449_pt1 | contig 13969 bp, 19 predicted proteins | sample SI112_150mmetaG_FD_190156 | JGI IMG/M metagenome (GOLD analysis project Ga0257118, IMG submission 190156) | Marine microbial communities from Saanich Inlet, British Columbia, Canada - SI112_150m | ecosystem: Environmental > Aquatic > Marine > Inlet | place: Canada: British Columbia | collected...
TCTACTGAAAAACTAAGTGTTGCAATTGATGGGGTAAAGAAAGAAAAAACAAAGGGAGATAAATTTGACGTTTACATTCACACATCAAACCTAGTAGTTACATCACTAAACTCAAGTGACAAATGGAGAATTGCAAAACTAGAAGGGAAAGATACTAAAAAACAACCTAAAGAAACAGTGGTTAAAGAGACAAAAAAACAAGCCCCTAAAGAAACAAAAGTAGCAAGTAAAACTGAAAAAAAGGAAGATGAAAATTAATGGTAAGTATTGCAGGTAGTAAAAAACTCAAACGACAAATGGCTCCATTGTTTTGGGGAATTACAAGAAAAGATAAACGATTTGTAGTTACTGTAAAACCAGGCCCACACAAAAAAGGTTATTCTATTCCAACTGCAGTATTTCTAAGAGACACATTAAAGATAGTTACAAGTCTTAGAGAAGCTAAAACTTCAATTTATTCAGGTAGAGTAAAAATTGATGGAGTAGTAAGAAAATCACTTCACCACGCAATAGGATTAATGGATGTAGTAGAATTACAAGATGTTTCAGATATCTATCGTCTAGTTCCAACAGAAGGAAAAATTCTAAAACCAATTAAAATTAAAGAAGCAGAAAAATCAAAGAAAATTGTTAGAGTTGCCACTAAAACAACAATCAACAAAGGCAAAACACAGATAGGATTCCATGATGGTCGTTCAATTATTTCAGATACTAAAGTAAATGTTGGCGATACTTGTTTAATTCAAATTCCAGATATAAAAATTCTCGAAGTAATCAAATTAGAAGCAGGAAGCAATGGTTTAGTTACACGTGGAGTTAACTCGGGTCAAATTGGAAAAATTGAAGCCATTGAAGAGGGAACATTCATTCTGCCAAAAAGAGTGATTCTTGCATTAGGTGATAGAAAAATTGAGATTCCAGCAGATATTATCATGCCAATTGGTAAAGGGGAGCCAGTAATTCAAATTAAGTGATCATATGTCTCAAACAACAGAATCCCCAATGAAGAAAATTACTCTAGAAAAAGTAGTTCTCAATATGGGTGTAGGTAAATCAGGCGATATTATTCAAGTTGCAAAAAGAGCACTAGAACAAATTTCTGGTAAAAAACCATCAACTCGTAATGCAAGAGAAACACAAAGAGATTGGGGAGTAAGAAAAGGAGAACCAATCGGTGTTGCAGTTACAATTCGCGGTGAAGATGCAGTAGTATTACTAAAAAGATTGTTAGAATCTAAAGGCAATTCAATTAATGGTAAATCATTTGATAACTTTGGTAACTTTTCATTTGGAATTAATGAACACATAGATATTCCAGATGTAAAATATGAACCATCAATTGGAATTTTAGGACTTGGAATTTCAATTGCATTAACTAGACCAGGTTACGGTATTAGAAAAAGAAGTAAACACAAAGCAAGTGTTGGAAAATCACACGTTATTTCTAATCAAGAAGCAAAGGATTATCTAGTTAAAGAATTTGGAGTGACAATAGTATAATGGCAAAAGATAGATCCTATGAATTCACAGGTAGAAAAAAACATGACTTTGGTAGAGGTTCAAAATGGTGTAAAAGATGCGGAGATTATACTGCAGTTATTCAAAAATATGATTTAATGTTATGTAGACGATGCTTCAGAGAAGTAGCAACATCTTTAGGGTTTAGGAAAAATCGATGATATAGTATGCCTTCAACTAATGTTTTAGCAAATTTGTTTGTAACACTATACAATAACGAAGCAAGAAGAAATACTGCATGTACTATTCTTCCAACATCTAAACTAGGAGTTGAAGTTCTCAAAACACTACAAAAAGATGGGTATGTTGGTGAATTTGAGCAAATTGATGATAAAAGAGGAGGAAAATTCAAAATCAAACTATTAGCAAAAATTACAAAATGTGGAGCAATTTCACCAAGATTCAAAGTAAAAACTGATGAATACAATAGTTGGGAACAACAATACTTGCCTGCATATGACAGAGGAATGTTAATTGTTACGACTAACCAAGGTGTAATGTCACATCATGAAGCAGTACAAAAAGGAATTGGAGGATTTTTAATCGGATATGTCTACTGAGCAATTAGAGAAATTTCAAGATCAAGTAGATATTCCAGAAGGAATAAAAATTTCACAGAAAAAACACATGTTAACATTTGAAGGCCCACTAGGTAAAACCTTCAAGAGTTTTAGAACCATACCAGTTACTATCGAACTTACTGAAAACAAAGTTTTACTAAAAGCAATAGGATCTAAGAAAAAAGACTATGCAATATTACACACTGCAAGATCATTGATTAGAAATATTTGTGAAGGGTTAATTGTAGGGTATACAATTAAAATGAAAATTGTTTTTGCACACTTTCCAGTTACAGTAAAAGTAGAAGGTAAAGATATCATTATTGAAAATTTTCAAGGTGAAAGAGCACCAAGAAAGACACGAGTTGTCGGTAATACCAAAGTAATTCCTAAAGGTGAAGATGTTATTCTTACAGGAGAAGTTTGGACAGATATTACACAAACAGCAGCAAACATTGAATTAAAAACCAAAGTGAAAAACAAAGATCATAGAGTTTTTCTTGATGGTGTATATGTGTATGAAAAGAAAAAAGGTTTAGATAAATAGAATTTTCTAGTTTCCCTTATGACCCTTGATCCTGAATTTGTAAAACAAACAACTGATTTAATTGTCCAAACTTTAGAACTATATCAAACAGCAGGAGTATCTCCAAGAATTGGAGAAACATGGGATTGTAAAAATATCGGAGATTTTTTGTGTGGATTCTTTGTTGGTGAAATGGTAGGTTCTGCACTAAGTGCTTTTCAAATTGTACATCAAAGAGAACCAACTGCAGACGAACATTTAGAAATAATTGAATTAGTTGAAAGTCATTCAAATGAAATCAAAGAATTTTTTGCAAAATTCAATTAGACTTTACTAATTATCACTTTATCCCCATAGTCGTAAAGATTAAATCACTTTTACCAAGGAACAAACTTGTGCCTCCCTAGCTCAGCGTGGTAGAGCATCCGGCTGTTAACCGGATGGTCACCAGTTCAAGTCTGGTGGGAGGCGCTTCTTATTTCTAAACTCGAGTTTTGAAACATTATTTTTTGATACATGTAACATAATCACTAGTCTGAATTAATTATATTTCTAAATTCGAATATAGAAACATTGATCTGTTGAAAGCAATTGGTTTACTCTATTAGACTACATAGATCTAATAGATGATCGCACATACAAGATAATGCAGGAGGTTTACATTGGTCAGAACTAGAAGGGCCAACAGATATTGTGTTGATTGTGGTGCAAGATTGGTGTATTATCCAAGATTATCAAATCCAAAAGCACCAAATGAACATAGAGTGCTAGTTTATGCATGTCCTGATTGTACAGATGACTTTGAAAAACCAAAAATGTTCTCAATTAGACGCAATCAAGTAGAGGATCCACTAGAAACAGTAGAAATAGAAATTACACAATTACAGAAAAAAGTAATTATCGCAAAATAATTGGAAATAGAAATGTCAGACTCTGAAAAATCAAGAAGTAATGCATGGTATTTGTTGCCAATATTTTTTGGAATAATTGGCGGAGTAATTGCATTTTTTATCATACGTGGAGATGACCCACGTAAAGCAAGAAACTGTCTTTACTTAGGATTAATTTTGATGTTTATTGGTATAATTTTCAATATCTTTATTGCATCATCAATTCCACAATTAGATTCAGGGTTTAATGTCAATATTTGAGACATTGAATTGATTTTCAGGTAGTAATTTTGATTATTTCTAAACTCGAATTTAGAAACATATTAAATTTAGACCTACAATCATTGAGATTTAGAATAATATAGAACTAGTTGGAATTATTTTTTATGAGTGCAGCTAGAATGAGGGATAATATGGAAAGATGGTTAATTCATGAAGGTCATAAATTTGAAGAGGTAAAAAATCCAGATAATTCTTTTCAAATTCTAGTAAAACATGCAGGTCAATACGATATTCCTGTAGAAATATTTGAACCAAAAGCACAGCCAGGAATTATAGTAATAGGGGCCAAAGTAGTAATGAAAACTAAACAAATTTCAAGATATTTGGGGTTTACAGAAGCAGAAAAAAAGAGATTTGAAACTAGAGTTTTAGATTTTTGTAATTCTATTCAAGCAATTAGTAAAGTAATCACAGAAGATGGAAAACAAAAAATCGGAGTTTATGTCGTATTAGATGACAAAGAAAACATCAATCAACAAAGTGTCTTTAATGCAATAGATAGCGTATCAGAAATGCATGAAAAAACTTCCAGATTTTTAATGAAAACATTCTAAAAAATAGACGATTTATCAGTTCTACGCGGGTCTTATATCGAAAATTACCTATCCCATATTATGAAAACAAAAACATCAAAACCAAAAGAACTAACCCTATCAACTGCCGAACTGTCAAGATTTGGTATGGGTGTAATGAGTAAAGCACTCAAAATTGTAAACACTGCAAAAAAAGGAAAAATCACCATAAGAGTAGAAAGAATCTAAAATAAAGAAGACAGATTGAGGGGGAAACCCCCACCTTTTTACAAGAATTATAGACAAAAAAATAGCATTTTGAATCATTGAAATTTCATAAATGTCTAATTTTTTCAAAACCCATCAAAAGAGCGATTTTTACATAATTATGCCTAGGCGTTAAACCCCCCCTCAAAATTAGGCGGTATAGGCATAATGTGATATTTTCAAAAATAGGCGTTTAGATGGGGGGTTGAACACTTGTGCCTAGCTGGAAAAGGCAACGGTAATTCCACCAAGGTCTCCCAGTAAAACATGGGTGATCTTTTGTACTCGTGCCTAAATGCTAAACCCCTCAAAAATGACCAAAAATTGGTCAAAAATACCCATTTTTTGGTGTAAAAAGTAGCGAAAATATCCCCTCTAAAATAGTGAAAAATAGTATTTTTTGCACATTTTTAGATCATGTGGAATTGAGAAAAAATGCTAAAAAATCGAGATTAGACTATATACCAAAAAAATACCAAATTATTCATGGTAAGGTTTGGAGCAGTAATTGTAATTGGAATAATAATTGCAACAATGGCTGCTGGAATGTACACATATTCCCTATACCAAACAAACTACATCACAGCAAATGCAGGTGAAATAGTGGTTGTTGGACCAGTCCAATACACAATATCTTTTGAGGGAACACATGAAGGTGATAAAGAAACAGTGCCAGAAAATACATTTGTAATGATTGGTATTACTGCAGAAAATATCAGTGAAGAAAAAACAGTAATTTCTGGAGGTCAATTCTATATTGTTGATGAAAAAGATCAGAAGCACAAGGCAGTTTATGGTCCATTCTCATCAAAAGAACTAGGTCTAGAAGGGTTAGACCCAGGAATGCCAATTGAGAGGACTACACAATTTGATATTCCATTTGATGAAGATAGTTTATACAAAATAATTATTCGTCCACAAAAAGACCAATCAACATTAGATACAGCTGTAATTTGTATTACAAATTGTTGATCGGAATTTTTAGAAAATAAAAAAAGTGTCAAATTATACTATTGTTAGCATAGTATTGTGTGACGTTTACCATATAACACATATGATTTAAGCAAAAAAGCTATGGCAATATCCAAAGCCAAAAGAGCAGAAGCAGCTAAAAAAGCAGCACGCACTCGAAAGAGAAATGCAGCAGCAAAAGCAGCTGAAGCAGTAAAAGCAGCAGCATCTCGTAAGAGAAAAGCAGCAGCAACTCGTAGGAAAAATGCAGGTAAAAGAGCAGCACCAAAACGTCGAGCAGCTCCAAAGAGAAAGGCAGCAGGAAAACGCAAAGCCGCTCCAAAGAGAAAGGCAGCTCCTAAGAGAAAAGCAGCAGCTAAAAGAAAAGCAGCTCCAAAGAGAAAGGCAGCAGGAAAACGCAAAGCCGCTCCAAAGAGAAAGGCAGCAGCAAGACGTCGTCGTTAAGCCCTGTCTATACATCCTTTTTTATAATTCACTATACTTGATTTGTTATGTTTCTAAATTCGAATTTAGAAATATTCTAAACTATTACTCTTGCATCTTTAATTCAGGTAAGATGAAAACCTTGTCAGGTTTTATTTTTAAAATAATTCTTTTTTCATCAGCACGCTTGAAGGGATATTTTTCTCGATCCATGTATTGTAGTGTAAGTTTATCGGCATGAGAATAATCATAATCAGGAATTAATTCAGTAACGGTTCCACGAATTGTTGTCATGTCAAGAGGGTTATTTTTGGACACAACTGAAATTGCAACACGAGGATCACGTAAAATATTTTTGTGTTTTATTCTACCTTCAGCAGTATTTACCAAAACATGACCATCATCATAATTTGCCCAGACAGGAGATACTTGTGGAGAACCATCCTTCATCACAGTTGCAATAAAGACTAGGTTCTTTGCAGAAAATAATTGGATTACTTTATCATCCATTATTTTTTGCCATTCTCAAAGACATTAGTCATGGCACGATTCATAATCTCCATTACTAAATATTGAGAATACCCTTCAGATTTTTTACCCTTTGATTTTGTAGTTTTTGGGGCCAATCCTTTGAGAATCTTTTCAATTTTGTCAGATGTATTATCAATGATTTTTGAATACTTTGAATCAAAATCATCAGGTGTTTGAAAATCCAACAGTTTTGTTGATGTACTATAAAATTTTGTGATTGCACCTCGTGATTCCTCAATTCTAGCAATTTCAATTAGACCGGATTCTTTTAGAATATCTAAATGGTGTCGAATAGTAGTTAGTGCTTTTTTTATTCCAGATTTTTTTAGAGCAGTACAAATTTGGTCAGCTGACAATGCTTGACGATATAATAGCTCTACAATTTTTGCACGTGCAGGGTCTTCAATTGCTCGTGCGTGTTCAATACTTGTCGTAACAATACGATTTACTTTGATTTGCTTTTCTAGTAAGGTTGACATACTAATATTACCTTTAGAAACTGATCTAAAAGATCCTTGTATCACATTTTTTTGTCTAATAGCATCAATTTTTTCTGATTCTAAAAAATATGATACCGCTACTAAAATAATAGTTTGTATTATGAAAATACCATTACCACTACTAAACTTATCATAATATATCTAATAATTATCAGACCACTATGAAACACATAGTAACAGTAATGAAAATATTGTAACGGTTTTAAAAATATTGTAAAATATCAAAAAAAGCAAATTCTGAAAAGATATATCCGAAAATGACCAATCAGGGTATGATTTACCTTATCATCAAAAAATTAATTCGAGTTGAAAGTTAGCTTCTAGTCAACATGTAATGAAGATAGAGGGTCACAGTGAAGTTTCTGAAAGTTTTTCAAAAGCTGTAACATAACGTTGTGTCATTTTTGAAATAATTTCTTGTGGGATTTGAGGAGCTATTGGTTCTTCACCTTTTTCACGGGAATCATCAAATTGTTTTTGAAATCCATTAGCAGTTAACCAATCACGTAAGAGTTGTTTGTCATATGCTTCTTGAATTTTACCTACCTCAAAGGAATCTTTAGGCCATAAACGATATTCATCAGGACCAATGGAATCACCCAAGGTTATTTTTCCATTTAATAATCCAAATTCTAATTTTAAATCAGCCAGAATAAAGCCCACACCATCAGCAATCTCTGCCATTTTTTTGTAAATGGAAATTGATGTATCTTTTAACCAATCAAATTGTTCTTCAGTTACAAGATTCATTTCAAGTGCTTTACTTTTATCTATAGGAATATCATGTTCTGACTTTGTCGTAGGATCAAAAATTGGTTCAGGTAATTTGGCAGCCATTGTAGTATCTGTTCCTTCGGGGACTGTAACTTCACCTTTTTTCCATCGATTAATCAAACTACCATAAAAATAGCCTCGAACCACACATTCTATTGGAAGCATATTCATCTTTTTTACAATAATTTCATTATCTGATTCTCGCCGTACAAAGTGATTTGGTACATCTAGTTTCTCAAACCAAAATTCTGCAAATTTACACAAAACTTTACCCTTTTCAGGAATATCTTGATTAAATTTCACATCAAATGCTGAAACTCTATCTGAGAATTTGAAAAGAATTGTATTATCATCTACATCATAGAGATCCTTTACTTTACCACTAGTTAGAAACTTCAATGATATAGGCACTAATTTATCGGATTTAACTGCTAGGGAAATTTATGGTCCAACCAGATTTACTAAAAAAATAGAAGCGATCTTTTTTTCTAGAAACTATATTTCTTGAACTCATAAAATTTTCTGAAATTTTTTATCATTTCAAAGAAATGGGTCAACATTTGTATCGATCAAAGTAATCGACATTTACTCAGTACATATTTGTCAAATTAGGTTTTTAGAATATTCATGAGAACAGTCAATGATGAATTAGATAATTGGCTATCAAAGACTGAAGAGTATTTTAAATCATCCAAAAATGAGACAAAATTGAAACATATTGCATTGTATTTTGATGATAATCTTTTGAATTAATATCAAATAATTATTTTATATTAACACCATTCCAAAAGGCCACCATTCCTTTAATTTTAGAGGCAGCATCATTTGGTTCTGCATAATACCATGCACAATCTTTGTTGGTTTTTCCATTTATCGTAACTGAGTAATAATTGGCCATCCCTTTCCATCCACAAAATGTAGTTAATTCAGTTTTAGAGTAATATTCTTCTTTAATTGAATCAAATGGAAAATAGTGATTACCTTCAACTACTACAGTATCATCACTTTCTGCAATTACGATATCATTCCAGATTGCTTGCATATCCTATTCTCCTTTGATTTCTTTTCTACTTTTGAATTCAGGAGTAATTCCAAGGGATTCATAGTCACCAGAAGCACATGTAAAACACATTGAATTAGTTTCAATTCCAACAGCTGCTGCCAAATTTTCAGCGTCATTATACCCCAAAAAGTCAGCACCGATACTTTTTCGTACCATCTCAGTGGTTTCTTCTTCAGTCATATTTTTATTTTCAGAAAATGTTGCAAGTTCTTCTTGAGAAGGAAAATCAATTCCAGCATAACATGGGAATTTAATTTGAGGATATGTAATTACCATACTAATTTTTCTGGCACCTGCACGTCGCAATGCCTTGATAATTGCCTTGGAACTAGTTCCTCTAACTAGACTATCATCAATCACTACAACATGTCTGCCTTCAATAATTTCTTTAATTGGAATAATCCATCGATTAATTTCTACTCTGTCTGATTGATGTGGTTCAATGAAACTTCGTAGTGGACCTTTCTTACTGTATCTATCTTTGAGTAATCCTTCATCAAAAGATACACCAAGTTCTTGCGCATAACCTAATGCTGCAGGTCGAGCAGAATCGGGAACTGGAATTACTAAATCAGCGTCAGGTATTGGGAATTTCTTTGCTAAAAATCTACCAATGTTTTTTCTTGAAACGTAGATATTTTTTCCCTCCATATTACTTGAAGGATGTGCAAAATATGTAAATTCAAAAGAGCAATGTGCACGTTTTGGTTCATCTGAAAACATTTCAGTTTCTAAACCATTTTTACTTAGTTTAATTAATTCTCCAGGCTTTACATTTCGTTGTAACTTTGCAGAAACAGCTGAAACTGCAGATGACTCTGATGCAACAATGTATGTATCATCAGATTCCTTGTGCCCCAAAACCATTGGACGAAATCCTTTAGGATCACGTGCAGCATAAACTGAATTATCATCAGAGATAAATGTAAAACAATACGAACCCACCATCTCATTTTTCAAAATTGATAATGCCTTTCCCATCTCACCATTTTCAGAAATTAATTCAACTAATCTTTGGGCTGCAACTAGAGTGTCACTAGCATTTTGTGGAGTAAATGAACATCCACCCACAAGATTAGATAATTCTTGAGCATTAGCGATAGTTCCATTATGTGCAATACACAAATCTTTGACTTTGAGGGGTTGTGCATTTTCTAAAGAACTTCTACCCATAGTAGAATATCGAACATGTCCAATTACGGATGAAGAGGCATATTCTTTTGTGATTGCTTTGAATTCTCCAGAAGCATCAGAAACTAGACCAGTTCTTTTTAGAGGAGTTTTATTTGGAATTGCCAATCCCCAAGCTTCTTGACCCCTATGTTGTAATGCACGTAATGCATCAATTACCATTGGGACGACATTAGTTCCACTAAGACTGTATATTCCAACTACACCACAATTCTCTTTTGGCTTATCATCAAGACAATCCATATTGTGGGTTTTATCCATGTAATACCAAATCCCTTAACGAATTTATCCAAGTTTTATGCGCTTTATCAACTCTTAGATCAATAACAGATGTACCTTTATTGTTAAATTGAATTTTTTTTCCTCCAAACTTACCTATTGTTTTAAATGAAACTTTGTTATTTTTGAGAATTTTTTCAAGTTTTGAAATATTTTTCTTCTCAACTGTTAACAAATATCTTGAATGACTTTCAGAAAATAGGATTCTATCAGAGGATAATTTTTCACCAGGAACCATATCCAGTGATACATTACAGCCAATTTGACTAGTCATACATAGTTCAGAGACTGCAACTGCTAATCCACCTTTGGAGCAATCATGTGCTGATTTTATAATTTGTTTTGAAATTACATCCAATACTGTTTTCATATTTTTCTTTGAATCTTTGAAATTAACTATAGGACAATTACCACCAATAAATTTATGAATATATTCAAAATATTCAGAACCTCCAAGTTCATCTTTTGTATCCCCTACTATTACAAGACAATCCCCATCAGTAATTTTTTGGGGAACTAGTGGTTTTTTATCAATTAATCCCAAGACACCAATTAGAGGAGTTGGCTTGATTGAGCCTGTAGGAGTTTCATTGTATAGGCTCACTTTACCACCAATGCAGGGTATCGCAAAGTCTTTTGCAAAATCAGTTAATCCCTTTAGTGATTCTAAAAATGTCCAAAATATTTCAGGATCTTTTGGGCTACCAAATTGTAAATGATCAAGCATGCCAACAGGTTTTGCTCCAGTACATACAACATTTCTGCATGCTTCCTCAAAACATCCAATTGCACCTTCACGAGGATTAATGTAACATTGTTTTGGGTTTCCATCAATCTTTACTGAAAGAAACTTTCCATTATCTAATCGTAAAACAGATGCATCTCCACCAGGTTTAACAACAGTTCTAATCCCTACTTCATGATCATATTGACTATACACCCAAATCTTACTTGCAATGTTTGGTGCAGATAATAATTTCATCATCATTTTTGAATAATCAGTAATTGGTTTGAGTTTCTTTTCTTGTGTTATAGTTTCCAAGTATGCGGGTTTTTTTGAGGGTAAATCAAGTAGTGTTGCATTTGCAATTATATCAGCAGAGAGATTTGCAAATGTTTTATTTCCTTTTTTTACATGTACTTTATTATCAAATTTTACACTACCAATTACTGAACATCCAATTCGGAATTTCTCACAGATTGTTTCTAATTTTTTTAATTTTACTTTATTTGTAACAATTAACATTCTTTCTTGAGATTCTGAAACCATAATTTCGTCTGGATGCATATCATTTTCTCTAGTGTGAACTTTGTTTACATCCATCTCAATTCCAATATCCAAAGCATCTGCAGTTTCAGAAATTGCACAAGACAATCCACCTCCACCTAAATCCTTCATTGCATGAATTAATTTTTGAGTTCTTGCCTCAAGTATTGCCTCTATGATTAATTTCTCAATAAAGGGGTCAGGGATTTGTACGGCTGAACGGTCCTCAGATTCTAAGGAATCAGAAGCAAATTGTGAGCCACCAATGCCATCCCTGCCTGTAGAACCACCAAGCAATACAACTACATCACCTTTTTTTGCATGATTTTTGATTAGTTTGTCTTTTCTACCAAATCCAACACAGGCCACATCAACTAGTGCATAATTTTCATAACAATCATCAAACTCTACTTCACCACCAATAGTTGGAATTCCTAAACAATTTCCATAATCTGCAACTCCTCTAACTGCGTTTTTGAATAACCATCTTGCTTGCTTGTCTTTTTCTATATTTCCAAAACGTAATCCATCAAATATCGCAATAGGTCTAGTGCCAGCTGATAAAATATCTCGCACTACACCACCAACACCAGTTGCAGCTCCACCATATGGTTCAACAGCTGATGGGTGATTGTGACTTTCAATATGGGCAGTTACAACATAACCGCCGCCAACATCAAGGACTCCTGAATCATATCCTTTTTCATTTATCACTAACGGTCCATCCATAGGTAACATTTTGAGATGTCTCTTTGATGATTTGTATGAACAGTGTTCTGACCATTCAGCAGCTACAATTTGTAATTCAGTTGAAGTTGGGACTCTACCAATTTTTGATTTTAGTTCTTCTAATTCTTGTGGATCTAAACTCAATTCTTTGCACCCATTTGTACCAATAATGATTCAAAGATTAGTGATGATGGTTTACTATCAATTGGGTTAATTTCTGATTCTACTGCACGTTCTGGATGAGGCATCATACCAACAACATTTCCATCCTCATTACAAACCCCTGCAATTCTATTTGCAGAACCATTAACTTTTTCACCATATCTAAATACAATTTGATTTTTTTTCTTTAATTTTTTTAGAGTTTCATCATCTGCATAATATCGACCTTCTCCATTAGCAATTGGGATGGGAATTTTTTGATTTAGTTTTAGTTTGTTTGTAAATGGTGTTTTGTTATTTTCAACTATTAATTCAGTCCATTCACACATAAAATTAAGAGATTCATTTTTGAGTAAAACTCCCGGAAGTAAGCCTGATTCAACTAGTATTTGAAATCCATTACATACTCCTAAAACAGGAATTCCTTTTTCTGCCATCTTTTGAACATCTTTGATAATTGGACTATGTGCTGCAATTACCCCGGCCCTAAGCCTATCCCCATATGAGAATCCACCAGGTAAAATTACAGCATCAATATTTTTTGGTAGTCCTTTATCATGCCAAAAATATTGAGTATCAAAATGGAAAACATCAGATAAAACATGATACATATCACGATCGCAGTTACTACCAGGAAAAACTACAACCCCAACTTTCACAATTGTTTTAAAATTTCGAGATATTTAATTTGAATCGAGACAAAAAGAATTTTTTAAAAATGGTCTTTGATCGCTTAGGCATCAATAACATCAATTGTGACTTTACTTACCATGGGATTGTAAATTCTCAAATCATCACAAATTTTCTGTACCTTTGATTGTGCAGTTTTTTTATCTTTTTCTTTAATAGTGAATTTTAACATCTTTGCAGTTTTTATTTTTGAGACTGATTTGTGTAATCCTCGTAAAACCAGATCATTTAGAATTGTCTTACCCTCAGGGTCACTGATTCCAGGTTTATTCTCAATTGTGACATGTACCTCAAAAGTAGCCATCAATAATTTTCAAACCCAAATTAGGTTAATCTATCTTCCGAAAATTTGTGCTTTTATACTTTTTTTGTAATACACATTAGGTAATTCGGTTCTGAGGACTTGTGTTGTTGTTGATATTACCAGCCCAGAATCAGTTACTTTATCATTATTTCATCATAGATTAAACATATTGCAGATAAGCTAATTTTAAAAACATAAAATTATTTTTTCTAATTTAATACAATACACATTGAGGATATCCGTATTGTTTTTTTGTTGTTATTGCATCATGCTTTGTATTTTTTAAGACCTTCACTTACAACCAAATTCAACACACGTGAAAAACTAATGGATTTGGGAGAGGTGGCTATCATCTTTGCTTGAATATTTCGAAGTTTTCTGACGTTGGCAGTATCAATTACAACTGTGATTCGATCACTCACAGTATCTGTACGTCAATTTGATATAAAAATAATATCATACCTATGACTTGATGACAGTCATAATTGAGTACTGTCATATGATTTATCACAAAAAAACAGAATTTTAT
>Ga0257118_1001451_pt1 | contig 13940 bp, 13 predicted proteins | sample SI112_150mmetaG_FD_190156 | JGI IMG/M metagenome (GOLD analysis project Ga0257118, IMG submission 190156) | Marine microbial communities from Saanich Inlet, British Columbia, Canada - SI112_150m | ecosystem: Environmental > Aquatic > Marine > Inlet | place: Canada: British Columbia | collected...
AGAACGGAGATTGTTAGCCAATAACGGACGCCAGCTCTGAAAAGTATTACCTTTATGATAATGATGGATGCGCCAATACTTTTCCACCGCCTTTGATACCCAAATCTAGTTCCGTAGCTTCGGCGGCCCTTCTGGTGTGATTGTCACGGCGCTGCTGTCACAATCGTCGGGGTCAATTACTTCCGATGTGCCACTGAGGACAATGGTATCTGCGATGATCTGAAGACAAGATGATGACTGCGAACTGGTGCCGGAATAGGAAACTTCATGTTCTGGCGCGTAAATGGCTCCGCTCAGTGCTGTCGTCGAGGTACCACCGATGGAAAAATCCGTGCCGGAATCGGCATCAGGATCAATAAAGAAAAGGACACCTGCATAGGTTCCTGATGTTTGTGCTTCCAGTTCAATCGTACCGTTGCCCGTGAACGTAATGCCGTCGAAATCTGATCCATCCGAACTGGTATTGTAGATAAAAACACCACCAGCACCGTCGTCCTGGAAGGTGCCGCCATTGATCGAAATACCGCCGCCATCAATAATGTATTCGCCAGATTCCAGCGTCACCGTGTTCCCGTTTCCCGTCACAGAAATGCCGCCGCAATAGACGCCTGGCGACAGAGTAACATTGTTACCGCTGCCGGTGACACTGAAATTTGTCTCATCACAGGCACCGACTTCAGGTTCTTCCAGGTCCTCAAGCGGATCGTCCGGAATATCCGAGCAATCATCGGTTGGTGACGGACTAACGGATGCATTATTACCAACAGAACTGCCGCCAGCGACACAAACAACAGAAGCTTCAAGATCACCTGTCCCGTTCACGATAAAGGCTGAATCATCGGAAGAAGCCACAGCAACGCCGCAATCGGGCATGCTGAGGTCCGGTGTACCGTTAAGAGTCAGTGCACCTGAATCATTGCTATCCAGGGCCAACAGGCAGAAATTGCTGCTGCTGGTCGATGTGCTGGCTGTGGCTGTGGCCTCGACGTCGCGGGATTCAATGCCCAGAAGTTGTGCAAAATAGAGCGGAACAGCATTTCCGTTCTCTGTTGCCCGGCGGACAGTTACCTGCACGGCATTTGAAGGGGAGCCGGCTTCCGTAAACGAACTGGTGCTTTCGTCCCAGTTACCCATGATCACGTCATCAGGGTCCAGCACGTTACCGTTTTGTGAAACCGGCATATTAAGTTCGGCGTAGGTAACCGCAAGGGATTTAACCTCGTCTTCGTCGTCAAGGGCGTCAGTCCCGGCAAGGGCAGCGGCGTCCGCAGCGGACTGAAGTTCAGCTTCGATATACATGAGCTGACCAATATCGACAGATATTGCAGCTGCACCAAATATCAGGGGTATGGACAGCGCGAACACAATGAGAACGGCACCGCTTTGGTCCCGGTGCAGCCGAAACAAATTGCGAATCATCTTGTTGAACTTCAACATAGCGGACCTAATCCTCCATGCGCATCTTGATCGTTACTTCAATGTTGCCATCCATCAGTGATCCACCAAGGGCGTCGACAATGGCCGCTTCAGACATGGGCAGGACAATATCAATTGTCGCATCTGTGCCGTCATCTGTAACATCAATCGTGTAACTCAGGGCTTCATTGTTAAGGAGTTCAGTTGCCATCGTTTCGGCCTCGTCGGCGGTCGATTCACCAATGGCATAGCTGCGAACAGCAACCCGTGCGGCGTGGGTCATAATTTGGCGGGTATTAAAAATCATGCCGTACTGAAGAATAGCAAACAACAATATGATGACCAGCGGCATGATGACGCCAAATTCGATCGCGACGACGCCACGTACATCGCGCCCAAATTGCGACATTTTCAGTTTGAAGCCAAGAAGTGTTCTTGAAAGTTGCTTTTTCATTTGCGAAAATAAAGGGCCTCACACCGCCCCCTCAGTTTTGATACCATCGATGAACAATCGTAGATATCGTGTATATGACGGGATCAATCATACCAGAGATTCTATTAACCACTAGTAAACCCAACAATAAAGGGTCTACACGTTCCATTTACATTTGTTGACTACTGTAAAACCTTGATATTTGTGAAGCAAAAGGCCAGAATTTGCTTGAACGCACCCCAACAATAGAGTCTCTGCGATGAAGTGCATTGGAAGTTTCCTCCGCAATACAGGCGGCGGTGTGGCGGTTGAGTTTGCTGTCATGTTGCCAATTGTATTGTCTATGCTGTTTGGCATCATTCAATACGGAAATATCCTTTATATCCGCCAGTTGATGACCCAGGCCGCAGAAGAAGCAGCGCGTGCCTACGCGTTTGACAGTATGGCGGCGGCGGATGCAGAGACATTAGCTGAAGAACGCCTGGAGAATACCGGATTAGTGTATACCGTGACCCTGTCGGAACCTAGTTCAAGCGAAACCAATGTGAAGGTCGAGATCACAACCCCGATGGAAGATGCCGCGCTGGTCAACATGCTTGGCAGCGTCATGGACGGCGACATAGAGGTGTTTGTCATTCTCAGAATGCAAAGTGCTGATTGCTCGTCATCTTCCAGCAGCAGTTCGACATCCTCCACGTCGTCGACGTCGTCAACGTCATCGACATCCTCCACGTCTTCAACATCCTCCACGTCGTCTTCCGACGAAGATACTGAAATGTCGACGGATTGCTCAGCAACCGAATCGTCTGATGAGTCTTCGACCTCATCGACATCTTCAACGTCGTCAACGTCGTCGACCTCATCAACAACATCCACTTCTTCGACGTCATCTACATCATCAACCGACTAGGCCGTTACTGCTTCCCTTCTTGCAGGGAAGACAGCACAAACCAGACGATGATGCTGAGGACAATCATTTCACCGCCTTCCTCAACTGACGCGATGTAGTGCCTGACCCATTTATCGTCGAACAGGTGATAAATCCAGTCGATGATAACGGCGAACAGCGCCAGCAGCCCCAAGAGCACAAACATACGTACGGAGAAATATATCGCGTCTCGTCCGCGCATGAACGCCAGCAAACCCGTTACGCCGAAGAATACAAATGCCAAAACAAAGGCATAAACCACCTGCCCTTGAAACTCCGGATGCAAGCCAAACATCCATGGAAGTTGAAGCATGTTGGCGACGACCAGACCCATTTCTTCATGCCACTTGAGACTGTCGTCCGCCAGGAAATAAAAGAATATCAGGGACCACATGACCAGCATCGCGTTTGCCCGCTTGATGCCAAAGTACATAAAGAGAACGATCAACCAGAATTCCTTGAGATACTGGAAAAGTTCACCAATGCCGCCCTCACGGGTGATGGCGAAGTGATTGGCCTGATAATAGATCGTTTCCCAGCGCAGCAGGTGAATAATGATCAACAACACGTCTGCACATAGCAGCAGCACTAAAATCTGATCTGCAACTGGACGACGACTAACGCCCAGAAGCTTCGCAAGTTTGTTCACTGACCACTGCCTCCCGCCATATGATCTAGGTCCAGCAAATAGATTCTGTTGTTCAGCTTGGTGAGGTTTTGCTGGATTTCAGTATCTAACCAAAGATAGTTTCGTTCCGGGCCTGTCGCTACATATTCGTATATCACTGCACGCTTCAGACCGAGTTGCTCAATCATCTCATGTTTCCAGTATTTGGCGTAGTGAATGTTTAACCCGGCAGACAAATCACCGGTTTTTTGCCAGACACCAAATGATCCGTCCCCGTAATACCGGCTGAGGAAAATCACTGTGTTATCGTGACTTGCTGCGTGTCTGCGGATCAGGCGCAGATTGTTTTGTTCTGCGAACTGCTGTGCCGTCAGACGTAGATTATCAACAAAGGGTAATGGTGCGTATTTGTAAACGAGGCGATGAAATGACGGAACGTTATAAAACAATGTCGTACCAAGATTGAAGGCCAGAAACACCGAAAGCCAGAGGATTTTTCCAGCACGGGACAAATCGAAAAACAGGATCGAAATTGTCCAGGCAAAGAACGGTGCGATGGCAAGGAAGTATCGCATGTTGTAGCCAGTGCCATTGTAGACCAACAACGTAACGACAAAGATTGTGGCGGCCAGAAACCAATCAGGTTTGATACTTCTAATGTGCCGCCAGAACGGTGTGACCAAAGGCAAGGCGAGAAGCACGCTGAAGGTCAACAACATATATGCAAGCCAGCCTTGCAATCCTTCCCTTACAACCTGATACAGACTGAAGCCCCGTAAAAAACTGTTGTGATCGCGCGCCAAATTGAACGTAGGCACTTGGCCCTGCCGCGCTAGCAATATGACCCCCAAGGCAAATGCCAGCGGCAATACCCACGACCAAAACAATGGTCTGTTTTCACGCCACTGCCTTGCGACAACCCTGTGCCGCAAGAATAGAAAAACGACAGCAAAGGCAATCAAGACGAAACCATGATGCTTGATCCAGATCGCACCAATCAGGGCCGCAACCCAAACAAGGCCATCACCTGTTCGGGCATCTTCCGAAAGAACCCGGTCCATGTAAGTCAAGCCAAACAAGATCAAGGCCGCCAACAAGGTGTCCGGGTAGGCCGAAGAAAACTGATAAATTGCCAAAGGATTGAACAGGGTAAGAACAAGGCCAAGGCAAACAATCTCTTCAGAATGACCAGCCACACGCCTGAACAAATTCAGGCAGGCAAAGCCCCATAGCGCCGTCGTCAGCACAGACAGGGTCTTCAACCCGGTTGAGAGGCCCATTAGCTGGACCAGTGGCCAGGCCAAAATGGAAAAGCCCAAAGATTTTTCATGGGCCTGTTCTGACAGTCCTTCTGATAGGAGGCCATATTCGGAAATGGCATCAACAATGCCTGCGTAGATCAGGCTGTTGCGGACAATGGGATAGTCGATATGCGTGATTGTAAGAAGAATTCCCACCATGATGAAGACGACCAACAGCCATGTTGAGAACATGAATGGCCCAATCGTGCGTCGGTCTTTGGTAAGAACTTCAACACTCATGATTTGACAATTATCCAGCAACGGCGGACGGCAATCAGGAACAAAGTTTCAGCAGCAACCTTTAATGTGTCTTCCGCGACCGACAGCCAGCTATGTAGGTCAATATCCGTTGCAATATCCCTGCGATTGGTCAAAATATCGAGGCCGATCATCATAAATGCCAAGGCAAAACCTGATGCGACCAGCCTCCTCACCGTCACGAATCGAACCAGATTTCTCCGCCCCAGAAAAAGCGCCGCTGCACCAAACAAGGCATAGAACAGAACAACAATATCGTCGAGGCGATCCGATACTGCTGTTTCTTTCAAGCCCGTCCATCGGTGAATGGCAAAATCAAGGTTTTCGTGAATCATGAAAAATTCGTCAATCGCCGCAAAGCAGAAAGCACTGACAAGAAATACCCAGATTGCACCCGAAGAAAATGGTGCGGTTTTGATGACTTCGCGAAAGATAGCGGTACAGTGGGATGCGATCAGGATAAGTAGTAGCGTTGACAGGTAAGTGACAATCCGGCCTTCAGCGAAGTAAAATTTTACGTCCCCCTGAAAGTGCCCAGCCAATATGGCAAGACAGATCGTTGCACTGATCAGGGCAGTTAATGACAGGGTAAAAGACGCTGATTTGCGGATGGGATTACTCTTTAATGTTTGGTATTACCTGACGAGTGAAACACCGGTGAAACGCTTGAAGAACGACTTATGAACGATCAGGACACATCCAGGCGGCTTTATACCCTGCAATTCCTGTCAAGCCTGACAGTCGTGGTAGCGGTCGTCTTTGTTCTGGTCTTTGAGAGTGGAATTCTAGCGGCATTTCCGGGTTCCGGGCAATCAGTCTGGCCCTTGTGGGCACATCTGTTGGCCGGTTTCCTTTACCTGGCACCAGTATTCTATTTGCTACAGGTAAACAAATGGCTGTTTGCCTTCGCCCTTCCCTTGCTGGCAATCCTCGCGTCAACAGCGTCGTGGTACATCAAAAAATTTGGTGTTGTCGTTAATGGCGAAGTTCTGGCGGCAATAGCAGCGACGAACACCGGGGAAGCAACAGAATTCCTGTCGCCTGATATCTTTCTCTGGATTATCCCTGCTGCCCTGTTGTCAGCCGGACTGGTTTTTTGGCGTTTCAGCCAGTCCCATCCAGCCAGTCCCAGGGCTTTGCTCACTGTCATCGTTACTTTGTTTTTGATTGTACTGGTGTTTACCCGCATCTGGTTTGTCCCTACTGATTTTTTGTTCAGGCCCTTTAGCCCCGGAATCATCGAGGCCCCTGGGGACGCACAACAACTAACAGACTTGGCCGCCAGACTATGGCCTGATGACGCATACTCCCCGGTCAAGAAAATCAAGGTGCGTGGCGGGCGGATTAAATATGAAACCGTGAACCAGCGAAATGCCCACCGTTTACGCCTGTATGCAGGTAAAAGTGATTTTTCCATTCGTGAAAAATACCTTGAGCGTACTTTCGACCACAGTGGGAACCACCTTGAAACCAGGTTGATGCAATCATCCTTGTGGCGCGGATTGAGACCAAAGGATTTTTTGCTGTATCGCATGGGCGTTGCGTTTCAGCAGTTTGCCTCTCATCAAGTGGCTCTGGTTCGTGCCAGGTCTTCGTTGATTGACATAAGCACCCTGCCATCAACGCTGAACATGGATCAAGCAAAGGATTTGACGATTGTGCTGGTGATCGGTGAAAGCGCCCGGTCCGACCGCTTCGGCCTTAACGGCTATGTCAGGCAAACCACACCAGAACTTGCCTCAGATTCAAATTTGATTAGCTTCCCGAACGCGACATCTTGCGCCGCCTCATCCACCGTCGCTGTACCCTGCATGTTAACCCGCATGGCAACAACAGATTTACCTGAGGAATACCAGGAGTCAGATCAAAAAGCCTATGCCTATGATCTGATTGCACGGGAAAATTCCTTCATCAGTCTGTTTGCCAAGCATGGCTTTTCAACGACCTGGCTTTCCTTGAATCCTGTTGGTGGCCGCAAGAACGAGCCTGTTTCGGTTTTGCTTGGGGATGCCCATCAAAAGCTATTTCTCAGCGACCTGGATGTTCCATATGCCAAGTCCAAAGACGATCTGCTGCTCAAACCCTTGCAGGACATACTCGCAAAACAACAGGGTCGTTCGCTGATTGTTCTGCACACCAGGGGCAGCCATTGGCGCTACAGCGCCCGATACCCTTTTTCCTTCAAACAGTTCACGCCTGATTGCAGTCGTGGCGCACCAGCAGACTGCACCAAGACCGAACTGAATAACGCCTACGACAACACGATTCTTTATACTGACCACTTTTTGTCACAAGTGATTTCATTGCTGAAAAAGCGAAAATCAGTGTTCCTGTATTCTGCGGATCACGGCGAGTCTTTGGGCGAAGGTGGTTTTTATACGCACTCGGTCATGAGCCGCCCTGAGCAGCGCCATGTGCCATTTATCTGGTGGGCGTCTGATCGCTTTATTGCCAATAATAAAACCATTCAAGATCGCCTTGTAGCCAGGAGGCTCGACAGGATCAGTCATGACAGCATTTTCCACAGCGTTTTGGATTGTGCTGGTATTTCCTCCGTAGTTGTTGACCGGCAGCTAAGCCTTTGCGCCGATTAGTGATGCGTCAATTTAGAACCGCGTCCATTCCTGCCCCATATTGTCTTCGGTGATCAGACCTAGCCGCCCTGCCCGTTTCAGAATGATCTCCCGCCGCGTCATGTCATACTTTCCCGGATTATCCGATTTCAAACTATCCGGCAATGCAACAAGTTCGCGGAATCGCTTGGCGTCCTGATTTTTCTGAAGGTCAAAGACCGGTTTGCCGTCGATTTGATAGTCAGTCAAAAACTTCCGCCAACGCGTTTTGTCTGGCTGAAACGCTTTGTCGCTGACGGCAACAATCCCGGCAACACTGAGCGCGAATGGAAAAAATATAGCGCCGGTCTTCTGGGCCCGCAAGGAACGGGTGCTGTTGTAATACAAAACACCACCCGGCCTGAGACGGGATCGAGCCAGCGCCATGAATTCCTTTGACAACAAATGGGTGGAATGCGCCCGCCAGTGATGGATTGTATTCATGACGATGAGATCAAATTTCACATCGTCGTGCCTGTTCATCCAGCGTTTGCCGTCATCTGCAACAATCGTGACTTTGCTGTTTTTCACCAATGACGCCACAACAGGCTGCTTTAGTACCAGGTTTCCATAACCCGGATTGATCTCAACAATTGTCAGCTTATCGACCACGGGATTGTTGGCGACAACCTGTGCCCATGATCCTGACGCCAGGCCTATCATCAAAACGTCTTTGGGTGCTGGATGTATCAAGCCCACAGCATAGGCCCGGAATATTCCGTTTCGATCATTGACCGGATCGGTATTGAAAACACCATCATAAGCACCGCCGCCAAAAACCCGCCCGCTTGGCGTAACGGCAATAACACCGCTGCGGTTTTCAACAAGCTCACGAAATTCATAGTCTGTCGTGTAACCCGCTTTCTTTTGCAGCCGTTCAAAATGATTGCCATAAGTCACTGGCAAAGTCAGAAGGACTGCCGCCGCAGCGCCTGACAAAGCCAATGATGAAAATTTGCGGTGCTTTCCGCGTTTCAGCACGACAGCCGCAGCAATCAGACCGGCGAGCGTCAGTGCTACGGCTATTTCCTGCAGCGCCAGAATATCAAACAAGATAAATCCGGTCAGAAAACTGCCCGCTCCACCACCAATTACATTGAACAAATAGATCACACCTGTGCGTAAACCAGTATCATCACCGGGACTGATACTGAGATGCGTGATCAAGGGCAATAAACAGCCAAACAGGATCGTCGAAATTGACACCAGAGGCAGGGTCCACCAATAATCGACGCTGGCAGCTGCTAAAGCTGCGACAGGGACAACAGCAAATGCGACGAGGCTGGTTCCGATGATAATACTGGCCAAGACTATCACCATGGCATGTCGGCTTGTGTTGCCACCGCCAGCTGGCCGAGAGAGCCTGTTGCTGATCAGTGATCCAACGGCCAGCCCGGCGAGATAAAACCCCAGCAACAGAACGACACTTGAGGATGTGCCCGAACTGGCAAAGTGATAGGCTCGTATCCAGACAATTTCCCAAGACAATGAAATAAATCCGGTTACCGTGACCGCGACCAGGGCCGTCGTGGGAGAGAGCATGGGTTTGGAATTGACAGCCTCGATAGTGGTTGCCCAAACATGCTGTTCTGCTTCTGCCACAAAGCGTTCGGCGACCACAGCCAGGACAGCACCTGATCCAATCAACAAATTCAGTAGAGCGGCTAATGACACACTGCCTTGCTGACCAGCAAGATCAAACAGGAATATGGCACCTATGAAACAGGCTACAGCCGCGCCGAGTGTATTCGCCGCATACAGCCCGCCAAACGACTGGCCAACATTGCCGGTTCGACGGACCAGAAACTGCACCAGAACCGGCAGCGATGCGCCCATCAACACAGTGGGCGGCAACAAAACCATAACACTCCAGAAACACACTTCTGTCAGTGATGCACCCGCCGCTATGGCGGTTACCTTCGCGATCAGCTCAAGGGAAAAATATCCATAAACACCCACAGCGATTTCCAGAGCCGCAAACAATCCCAGCAATACCCTCGAAAACCAACGCGACAGGAAGCCACCAAACAGACCGCCCAGACCCAGACCTAGAATAAAGATCGTCACAACAATCGTGATAGATTCGATGTTAACGCCGAAGGCACTGAACAAGGCTCGTTGCCAGATCAGTTGATAGATCAAGGCAGGCAACCCGGAAAAGAAAAACAATATGTAAAATGCGATAGGTCTCATGATGAGATAATTCTGCCATGAGAGGAGACGGAAGTCTTCCTTTGGCAACGCAAATCAGATAACCCAGTCGTCGAAGAAAACTGGGTTGGACATTGGAGTTTGGTTTTGATCGAAATGATGTGGTTCTTGATTTTAGTCGCATGCACCGTCTTTGTTTACACACAACATTTGTATGCGACCACGTTGGCGCTAACACTATGCACAATTATTTTGTGCTTCCAAATTTATGATAAAACGCAGAGGAAGAAAGCTCGACCTAAGCGCGACAAAGATTGAATCTCTTTTTCATTTTTTCAACCGTTGCGACAGATTTTCAGGAAGTAGCCTTGATGCAGCCACTCTCGTTATCGACGATTAGCGGAGTATCAAAATAGGCTATTCCCGGTTCCACACCGAACTTTTCGCGGATATTTTCCAGCCATGGTCTGGCGTAAAATGTTTCTGCGGCATCCTTGTTGCCCCACGTAACGTCGCAGTCGTCGCCCGCGATATAGGTGGTGAACTTGGGGAGTAAGGCTTCGAGGAGGCATCAATGCCCCTCCTGAGAAACCCGACCGAAGATCAGGTAGCCGACCGCCTCAAAGGCTACCAGTTCATGCGCGTTCTCAGGAATAAGGGAACGGGTGACTTTCTGGCATGGCCGGATCATGAAGGCCTACACGCTGATATCATGCGGGAACAGGGTTTGACCTAGCAAAAAATTGTCTTGTATGCCCTTCGCAACCCAATCACTCCGAGGGCTAATACCGCGGCAACGTTGTTCACTGGTGAAAGCGTCTGGGCAAGCAGTGGGCTATCTAAATCGATCAACGATATTGAGACGCTGTGCGTCATGAAGTTTGCTAAATCCAGCAACGGTGAGGCGAGCAACCAGGCGCAAGCAGCGAACACCAGACCAGCACATACACGGATAAATACAACCCGGCGCTCAAGGCTGCCAACTCGTGACATCACTTGAACAGTAAACTGCTCTCCTTCCATGTCTTGCTTGGCATTTGCAAAAAGGGATTGAAGTGCAGGATTCAGATCGTCCGTCATGGTAATTCCTCTGAATGTGGCAATGCTGCATAAGCTGCCAAGAGTTGCTGTAAGCGCTGTGTTCCGCGTCGGATATGGGATTTAACGGTGCCTATTGGCAGGTCTGTGTGGTCTGCTATCTCACGGTGGGTCATGCCCTCATGATAAGACAAAACCACGCACAATCGAGTTGGACCTGAAAGGGTTGCCAATGCGCCATCTAAATCCATGGCAACACTGGTATCTATCCGGTGCGCCAACTCTGTCTCGTCGTACTCCCGGGCGTTACGCAGCGCATCATTTTTTCGCAGGTGCTGGAGCCAAACGTTGATGGCCAGACGTTTCAACCATGCACCGAATTTGCCTGGATGTTGCAGGCTTCTTATCTTCCGCCAGGCTTGCAGGAACACTTCCTGTGCCAAATCATCTGCCAATGTAGTGTTTCCGCTGCACTGCCTCATTAGATTGCGTATCCAGGATTGTCTGCGTCGAACCAGTTCAGCAAACGCCTCCCGCAAGCCGGCAGCGGCAAGGCCAACGATCAAGGCTTCCGGGCTATTGGAATATGGCATTTTTGAACTGGACAAGAACTCTATGCCCCTGACATATCGCTATCTGATTCCCTGTGTTCCCTGTTCCAACGGATGACAATTTTGGATGCGACCAAAAGGCCAATACCGGCGCAGGCTGCCAGCGACCCCACACCCAACAATGGCTCGAAGACACCAGGAGACGCAAATCCTATAAACCAGCCCATCAACGCGAAACCTGGCGCAGATGAGAGTGTAATCACGCCCGCAACTTTCAGATCGCGATCCAGATTCCTGTTGTTTCCACCAATTACAGATAAAAGTCTGTCTATCACAACTTGATCGATTGGTTGGCCACTTTCAATTAAGCGGCGCAGTGTTTCATGTTGGGCCTCGCGCTTGCGGACATCGTACCAAATCCCGGCGACGACAACCGCAGCAATAAAGCCCCAAAAAGCCAGAGCGGATAATCCCGCACCTAATCCCATTCCTTGCATGTGGGTCTCCTTCGTTTTGATTTGCCTTTGATTATATAGATGCCAGTTAGTGTGTTTTGGATGCACGCAAGCAGAAAAAAGTTGGTTTATCGACGCAAATTGCTCTATGCGGAAAAGTTTGGTCTGATTTCGTGCGAGGCTTCCTGCGGGAATCCAGGGTCTAAGTGAAAATTCAATAGGTGCCAGAAGATTGGGAATGACCGCTTTGGGTCGTGTGTCACGAGTAGCGTCGGTCCAAACGGCGTTACGTAACTGTATTAGAGATGAAGGAGGGCCCTTCGGGTTCGGTCGTCAGGGGCTGATCCCAAGCCACTACAAGCTGCTGTCGTAAAGAGCGATGGTGGTGAGCGTTGTAGAAACGTCGGGGCATTGACCCCGGCAGGCAAGGTTAAGAGAGGCGAGCGCAAGCGAACCACTGCTGAAGTGTCGAAAGCGGATTAGATGATGTCAAAACCGGGGGGTGACCCTTCCTCCGGGATCAGTTTGGGGGCTGTCCTGAAGTCTGCCCGAGCGGCATCCGGCATGTAGGTGGCGCGAAGCTTAACCAGGCTCTGATACGGAACGTGAGAACCTGTCGTTCCGATGCAAAGGGAGACGCCGCAAGCGGCTACAACCGCGAGGGCCAGAGTACCGATGCGGAGCACAGGGGCGGAGCAGCCCGTAGTAGGGATGAAGGCTCTGTAATGGGGTCGGACCAAAGGGGCTGTATTGTTCAACCAAGGCCACAGGCCAACTGATAACAGGAGGAGCCTGTGGGTAAAGTAAAGCCGTTTGATATCTCAAAGCGAGACGTCTGGGAAGCCTTCAAGCGTGTGAAGGCCAACCGGGGAGCGGCTGGAGTAGACGGACAGACGATTACTGACTTTGAGGCTGATCTTTCGAGCAACCTCTATAAGCTCTGGAACCGGATGTCCTCAGGGAGCTATTTTCCATCGCCGGTGCGGCGGGTCGATATTCCGAAAGGTGATGGCGGTACGCGTCCGTTGGGTATTCCAACGGTTGCAGACCGCATTGCTCAGGAAGTTGTCCGTCGCAATCTGGAACCGCGGTTGGAGCCAGTGTTTCATGCTGACTCTTACGGTTATCGGCCAGCCCGGTCGGCGATTGATGCCGTGCGGCAAACCCGTCAGCGTTGCTGGCGGTATGATTTTGTCCTCGACATCGACGTCAAAGGCTACTTTGACAACATTGATTGGGAGCTATTGCTCAAGGCGGTTCGTCATCATACGGACTGCCCATGGGAATTGCTTTATATTGATCGTTGGTTAAGGGTGCCGGTTCAAATGGAAGATAGAAGTATCGAGCCGCGCAAGTCAGGAACGCCGCAAGGCGGGGTGATTAGCCCCCTCTTGGCCAACCTGTTCCTGCATTATGTGTTCGATATGTGGATGGCGCGGAATTATCCGCACATTCCGTTCGAACGTTATGCGGACGATATTGTTTGTCACTGCAACAGTGCCGAGGTGGCGCAGGCATTGCAATGTGCCTTGCGGGCTCGTTTTGCGACCTGCAAGCTGGAAATGCATCCTGAAAAGACGAAAATCGTCTACTGCAAGGATGCAAATCGGCGGGGAGAGTTTGCTCTCACCTCTTTTGATTTTCTCGGATTTACATTCCGGGCGCGAAAGACGGTGTGGCAAGGTTCAATCCATGCGCACGGTTTCATGCCTGCCGTTAGCCGAAAAGCGATGAAGTCGATCAGCCAGACTATTCGTGGCTGGAGGCTTCACTTGCGTAGTGACAAGGCTCTGAATGATTTAGCCGAAATTGCCAACAGGCATATTCGTGGCTGGATCAATTACTACGGCAGCTTTTATCGGACAGAGTTAAGTTCGACGCTTTTGAGGATCGATTTCTATGTTATTCGCTGGGCACGCCGCAAGTTCATACGGCTGCGTCGCAAGACCAAAGGGACAAGAGACTGGCTTGAACGGCTCCGCCGTACCAATCCAACACTCTTTGCCCACTGGCAGCTATGTCATGGAAATGGCCGAACATCGGGAGCCGTATGAGCCGAGAGGTTCACGTACGGTTCTGGGAGAGCGCGGAGGTGAGATCCCTCCGCGCCACTCGACATGTGTGGACGGCTCCCTGTTGGCAAGGGTTATTTTGATATTTGTGCAAATT
>Ga0257118_1001483_pt1 | contig 13651 bp, 1 predicted proteins | sample SI112_150mmetaG_FD_190156 | JGI IMG/M metagenome (GOLD analysis project Ga0257118, IMG submission 190156) | Marine microbial communities from Saanich Inlet, British Columbia, Canada - SI112_150m | ecosystem: Environmental > Aquatic > Marine > Inlet | place: Canada: British Columbia | collected...
AAAATGGGGCAGATGTTGATTTTAGGGTGGAAGGTTCTGGAGAAGCTAATGCTTTATTTGTTAGGGGTAGTGATGGTAAGGTTGGAATTGGAACTACAAGTCCTGATGCAGAATTAGATGTTGAAGGAGATATTGCTGTGACTAATGCTGGGGGAAAAATTAGATTTTATGGAACAGATGGTGGAGGGGAAGAAGGAATTACATATAGTGATTCTGGTGGTACTCAAAGATATGGTTTATTTTTCCCTGGAAGTGATGTGGTTGCTTTGGCAAATAGGGCTTCAAATGGGGTTGTAAATATTAGGGCAAATACAGCAACAGCAGGTAGTGGTGGAGAAGTTACTGCAATTGTTGTTGAAGATGATGAAGTTCAATTACTTCCAAATGGAGGAAATGTTGGAATTGGAACAACAACTCCTGGATCTAAATTAGAAGTAAATGAAGGAGATATTTGGATTAATAATACTGCGGATTCAAATTTAAGATTTTATGGAGATATTTCAGGAGCAGAAGGAAGATTAGCAGATATTTCATTTGCTAATGGTGGAGATAGTGTAGCAGCAATACAAGTATATAGAGAAGATGCAGATGATGAAGCATATCTTAAATTTATGACTCAAGAAACTAGTGGAGGAGGAGTTTTAGAAAGAATGAGGATACAGGGTGATGGTAATGTTGGAATTGGAACTTCAAGTCCTTCATATAAATTACAAGTTGCAGGTGGAGATATAAAAATAGATAATAATGAACAAATACTTCAAGCAGATAGTGGTGGGACAGTTAGAAATTTAGCTTCATTAACTTCTGATGATATCTATAGATTTGGAAATGCAATATATAATAATTTAACATCAAGTAATGTAGGAATTGGAACAACAAGTCCTTCCGCAAAATTAGATATAGAAAGTGGAGATATTTCTACTCTTTTAGAATTAAGTAAATCAAGAGCAGATAATATGCCAATGTTAACCCTTTATACTTCAACAACAGATAGAGATTCAAGTTTATCTTTTGCAACAAATAGTGGAAACCAATTTATAGTGGGTGTTGATGCTAGTGATAGTGATAAATTTAAAATATCTGATGCAGCAGAACTTGGTACTGGAGATAGGTTAACTATAGATTCTTCAGGTAATGTTGGAATTGGAACAACAAGTCCTTCTGATAAATTAGATGTAGTAGGAAATATTTCTATGCCTTACTCAAGTTCTAATGCTTATAGAATTATTCAAGATGGTGCTAATAATTGGTTTGGAGGAATTATTCCTTTTTCTTCATCAGGTTATCAAGTTTTTCAAGTAGAATATGATGGAAATGGTGGTGGTTTTCTTTGGGAAGTAGATGATGATGAAAAAATGAGGCTTAATGCTAATGGAAGATTAGGTCTTGGAACAAATAGTCCTCAAACTAATTTAGATATTTCTTCAGATTACACTTCTGTTGTTCCAACAATTAGGATCACTGATGAAAATGATGGTGCAACAGTTGTTGGAGATGTAACAGGTATGTTAGAATTTTATTCAGAAGATACAAGTTCTGCTTACCCTAAGAGAAGTGGGGCTGTTAAGATGGAGGCAACAAATATTTATGGTTCTCAATATAGGATGGTTTTTGATGTTGGTGATACTGGTTCAACTCCTGAGATTATGACTTTAACATCTGGAGGGAATGTGGGCATTGGTACTGTGAGTCCTTCAGAATTATTAGAAATATCAAAAGATGAATCTTCAGATACTCCTACATTAAGAATAACTAATTTGAAAAGTGATTATGGAAGTGGAGGTTCTGCAGATACTGTTAATGGAGCTATAGAATTCTTTTCCACAGAAGCTTCTGGAAATGGTAATACTGTAAGATCTGCTATAAAAGGTTTACAACAAGGAGGATGGGGGGCAGGAGGAAGTTTAGCTTTTTATACAGATTATGATTCTGGAACTCTTACTGAAAATATGAGGATTGAGAGTACTACTGGATATATTGGAATTAATACTACAACTCCTCAAAATACATTAAATGTTGTCGGTGATTTAAATGTAACAGGTACTATTTATAATGGAGATGGTGATTCAGTTATAGGTGGTTCTGGAACAGCTAATTATATTCCTATTTGGAGTGATGAAGATACATTGACAGATTCTTCAATGTCTGATGATGGAGATACAATAACAATAGATTTAAGCTAAAATGAAAAATAAAAATATTTTAATAATGATTGGAATTGTTTTACTAGTTTTAGCTCCAGTTGTTTCTGCTAAAAATTTTAATATTACAGATAGTACCAGTAGTTTGTTTTTTGTTAATGGAACTTCTGGATATGCTGGTTTTGGAACAGATAATCCCGGGGCTAAGTTAGAAGTTAAAGGAAATAATACTGGAATTAGATTAAAGAGTGATAATCATCCTCTTTGGTATGTTGGACCAACTGGTGGAGGGGCTAATCTTGATAGAGGATTATTTTATTTATATGATACTGGAAATGTGGATGTTAGAATTTCAACACTTGATTCTTTAAGCACTTATTTTAATGCTGGCAATAATGTGGGAATTGGAACAACAAGTCCTAGTCAAGAATTAACAATAGAGGGAACTGGAGAAGGGGTTGTATTAGTGAATAATACTTTAGCTGGTGGAGATTTTATGGAATTTGTAAATGGAGCTTCTGGAAATACTGTTTATTTATTTGAAGATATTGGTACTGGTGGAGAAGCAAGATTGAGTATGTATGATGGGGGGGTTAAAGATATCCAAATTAATACTGATGGAGATTCTTATTTTAATGGGGGGAATGTGGGTATTGGAACAACAAGTCCTGGAACTTCTTTAGATATTGTTAGAACAGGTGCAAGTGTTTTAGAATTAACAAATGATGATGCTCTTTATGGAGAGTCTCAAGAAACAAGAATTGATTTTAGGGGAAAATGGTGGTCTGGTGCATCAACCCAAACTTCTCCAAAAGCAAGAATAACTGCATTATCAAGACTTAATGGTTATCAAGATGGACAATTAGCTTTTTCTACTGTAGAGGGAAATGTTATGGGTGAAAGAATGAGAATTGTTTCTTCTGGTAATGTTGGAATTGGAACCACAGATCCTCAAAATCTTTTGAATGTTGATGGAGATGCAAATATTACTGGAACACTTTATAGAAATAATAAACCTTTAATTGATTGGGGTGAAGCAACAAATGGGACTTTAGCGTTTAATTCTACTTTTGGAAATTATTATACTAAATCAGAAAGTATCTTGATAAATACTTCAATGAAAAATTATGTTGATTCTCAAGATTCATCTTATAACACAACAATTGCAAATTATGTAAACACAGAAAACACAAGGTACAATACTTCAATGTTTGGATATGTAAATGCACAAGACACAATTTTCAATAATTCCATAGCTTCTTATGTAAACACAGAAAACACAAGGTACAATACTTCAATGTTTGGATATGTAAATAATCAAGACACAATCTTCAACAATTCAATGTCTTCTTATGTAAACTCAGAAGATCTTAGATACAACACAACTATTACAAATTATGTAAACACAGAAAACACAAGGTACAATACCTCAATGTTTGGATATGTAAATGCACAAGATACAATTTTCAACAATTCAATGTCTTCATATGTAAACTCAGAAGATTCATTTTATAACACAACAATTGCAAATTATGTAAACACAGAAAACACAAGGTACAATACCTCAATGTTTGGATATGTAAATAATCAAGACACAATTTTCAACAATTCAATAGCCTCCTATGTAAACACAGAAAACACCAGATACAACACTTCAATGTTTGGATATGTAAATGCACAAGACACAATTTTCAATAATTCCATAGCTTCTTATGTAAACACAGAAAACACAAGGTACAATACTTCAATGTTTGGATATGTAAATACTCAAGATACAATCTTCAACAATTCAATAGCAAGTTGGGTAACAAGTGTTTTCGCAACTCTTAATGAACCTCTTTGGACATCTAATTATACTGCTTATAATGATAGTTGGACAACAACAGATGCAGAAATTTGGTCTGTTGCTTCAAATGATACTTTTGTACCTTATATTGGTGCTAATTCAAATGTTGTTTTAGGAAATAATAATTTAAGCGTTGGAGGAACAGATTTCTTTGTAAATAATAATGATGGGCGGGTTGGAATTGGAACGAGTAGTCCTGATTCTCTATTAAATATTAATTCAGCAACAACTCCAGCTGATAGCCAACTTTTAATTGAAGCTAATAATCTTGGTGGTTTATCAACAACAGTTTATTCTGCTGATAATATGAACATTGGTTTTGATTTGTATCGTGATGCTGGGACATGGAAGTCATTAGATGCTGGTTCAAATTTCTGGATTAAAAAGAATAGTGATTTATTACAATTTGAATATGATAGTGGGATAGCAATAGGTTCAGCCGTATTCATGAACACTGGGTTTGTTTTAGACACTTCTGGAAATGTAGGAATTGGAACAACAAGTCCAGATACAAAATTACATATTACTGGAACAGGTGCTAGTCCATCTAAATTTGCATGGGAAAGAAGTGATGGAGCAATAGGTTCTAAGCTTTGGGGTTCATGGATTGATAATTCCCATGATTTAGTTTTTGGAAAATTAGATGATGATGGGACAGCTCAAACAGATTATCTTCATATTGAATCTGGAGGAGATGTAGGAATTGGGACAAGTAGTCCTTCTGCAAAATTAGAAGTTGTAGATAATTTATATATTGGAACTCATTCTGGTGCTGTAAATCCAACGCATGGTTTATTTATTGAAAATGCAACAGGTTATGCCCAAATAAAATTATATAAAACCGGGGGTTCAACTTTTGAAATTAAAACAGATGGTTCAGAACTTCTTCTTGATGGAAGTAGTGGCACTGATAGGGAAATAAATCTTATTAATTCTGGTGCAGGTGACGTAGAAGTTGGAATTGGAACATCCACTCCAGACACCGCCCTTCATGTAGATGGAGGTACAGATGCTTCTGTAAGTGATGGTAGTGGTTATTTTTTAATTGGAGATAAAGATTCAATAAATATTGTTATGGATAATAATGAAATTATGGCTAGAAATAATGCAGCTGTTTCATCTCTTAATTTTAATCCAGATGGAGGGAATGTTTCTTTCCATGCAAATCAAGGAACAGATTATAATATGATTATTAGAGATACAGGAAAAGTGGGTATTGGAACTTTAAACCCAACTTCTAAATTACATGTTAATGGGTCTGGAGGAACAGTAGAATTAATGGTTGAAAATTCAGGGGCATATAACGCTGATCTTACTTTGAAAGCACCTGCAGGAGAATGGGCAAGTATGAATATGTATGCTGGAAGTAATTTAAAATGGAGAACTGGAAAAGATGGTAGCGAACATTTCTTTATTAGAGATGAATCTACAGGTGCTATTAAATTTTATCTTACAGACGGAGCTTCAGGGGATGGTTATCTTGCAAATATGGGTGATTTTGGTATTGGAACAACAACCCCTCAAAACAAATTAGAGTTATATGATTCTGGTGCAGGTGGTTCTACCTTTAGAATTAGAGGAGATAACTCAGATAATTCTTATATAAGAATGTCAGAAAGTGCTGTTGAAGCAAGTAATCAAGGAGGATATCTTAATTTAGCTGGGAATAATAATAGATTTGGTATTGGGGTTAATTATGGGGATGTAGATACAGAGGCTATTTCTATTAATTATGGTACTTCAAACAATGGTTATGTTGGAATTAATAATACTGATCCAGAATATAATTTAGATGTAAAATCCTCATCTACTTCTCAATCTATGAGGTTATTGGGAGAACATTCTAATGGAAATAATTTATATGAAATGAATCTTGGCCCTACATCTATAAATTATAATGCAGAAGGAGCTTCTACATCTACTAGTTTAACAATAAGTACTACATCTAGTGATGGGGGAAGTTTTAATGCGGGTTATGGAAACATTATCTTAGATCCTTCTAATAATGTGGGAATTGGAACAACAAGCCCTTCAAGAAAATTACACATTGCATTGGATGGAGGAACAATTCCAACTGAAACAACTTCTGGAGCTACAGGATTACTTATTAATAATAATAGTGCTGTTGGGGATTCTGTCAATTTAGCTTTAATTTCTGGAACTTCTGGAACTTCAAGTCTTTTCTTTGGAGATTCTGGTGATGAAAATGCAGGAATGATTTGGTATACTAATACAGATGATGTGTTAAAGTTTAGAACAGGGGGAAGTGGAGAAGATATGAGAATTGATTCTTCTGGTAATGTGGGAATTGGAACAACAACTCCTTCTACAGAATTGGATGTGGGTGATGGGCAAATTAGTGGGGTGCAAGTTGTATATGGAAATTCTGCAGGATATTTACAATTAGCTTCTTATGATAAATCCACTACTTTAGATTCTTATATTAGTTTTCTTACAGCTGATGGATCAGCTTCTGGCGAAAGAATGAGAATATTAAATAACGGAAATGTTGGAATTAATACAACTACCTCATTAAATGCATTAGATGTTGTTGGAGATGTTATGTCTACAAGAGTTGGAACAACTTCTGGAAGTTCTAGAACTGCTAAAGCATATCTTGAAGCTAGAGTTCCAATTCCAAGTATAAAAACAGCAGGTGAATTAGGAATGACCTTCCCAGATGAAAATGATATTAATGATAATATTGCAGGTGAAAGAGATTCTTTAATTTCATGTACCGATGGAGTAAATTATGCAAGTGCAAAATCAACTGTTGAAGCTGTTGGAGCTAGATTACCTACTCTTGAAGAAGTTGAGGGTGGAGCTGTAGAAGGGCAGGGATGTTCTTTTGATTATTATTATATTTGGACTCAAACTAAATGTGATGTTAGTGGAGTAAATGATAGTGTATTAAATCATTATTGGATTTCTGTTGGAGATCCTGTAAATACAACTCTTACTCGTTATTGTGTAGCTGAAACAGCAACAACTCCTCCTTCAGGACATCCTTCAGCTTATGATTCAATTGCGGTATCTTATGTTGCTGAAATTAGTAAAGGTGGTTTACCTGCTATTACAGATTCTGTTGGAAGAATAAGATCTAATAATATTTGGTCTACAAATGCAAGTGGACTTAGACTTGGAGATGATAGTGGATATGGAGTTTTTGTAGAAGATGGGGGAAATGTTGGGATTAATACCACAAATCCTTCTGAACAATTAGAAATATATTCTGTTAATAATGGTTTTAAAGGTTTATTAATTAATAATCAGGGAACATCTGGTGTAAGGGGGGCTAAATTAGAACTTCAATCAGGTGCTAATAGTGGAAATATAAGATATGAAGGTTCAGGTACTGATTTAATTATTGAGAATGAAAGAGATAATGCTGATAGTGATATTAAATTCCAAACTAGGGGTTCTTCTACTGATAAAATGACCATAAAAGGAAGTGGAAATGTTGGAATTGGAACAACAAGTCCAGAGGCTCAATTAGAGGTTGTTGGGGGGAGTATAAATATTGGAGATTTTGCAAATAATGCTGTTGGACTTTTACAAATAAGTGGAAATGGTTCTGCAGAAGGGGTTACTATTTGGGATGAATCAGGTGCAATGACATTTAGAATGTGGTCTGATGCTTCTACAGATACAGGATTTATTACTAAGGGTTCAAGTGCTGAAAATGGAATTGCAATTCAAACAGATGGAGATGTTGGAATTGGAACAGCAAGTCCTTTATCTAATTTACATATAGCTGGAACAGGAAGTTTAGCTACTGGAATCACTTTTGCAGATGGAGATGTTGGATTTTATGAGGCTTCAAATAAAGTATTGAATTTTGCAACAAGTTCTGGGTCTTATTTTTCTTTTGGTGCCTCAGGTATTTTGGGCTTAGGTAGTGGAGCCCCAAGTTTATTATATGAGGAAGGTTCAACAAGCAATCCTACTGTTGTTCCAGATAGGGATGACTCTACAACAGGTATTGCAAAATCTGCAGCAAGTCAATTAAGTTTAATTACAGGTGGAACAGAGGGTTTAACAGTTCAATCAGACCAAGATGTAATTATTCCTAATGGTAATGTGGGAATTGGAACAACAACACCCCAAAATCTTTTGAATGTTGATGGAGATGCAAATGTAACTGGTTCGATGTATGTTGGAGAAGCATGGCAAGATGGAGGAGTCACAATTGATTCTGGAAAAATATATGCTCAAGAACTTTATGTGTATAATATTACAGGTTTAAATGTTACTGATCTAAATATTAATGGAAGTTTATTACCTGCAATAGGTTATGATAATACATTTGATATTGGAAGTCCTAGTTTAAGATGGAGAGATTTATATTTAGGGGGAGATATAACTCTTGCAGATACAAAAGGAATAAAAACAGGAACAAGTGATGGAAGTGATGATGAGATGGTTTATGTTGCAGGAGGGGGATCAAATTCAGATGGTCGTGGTGGAAGAATAAGAGTTTATGGGAATGAACATTCAAGTTTACCGGGTCAAATAGATATAGCTGCAGGAAATGCAGTTGGATCAGTAGTTAATATTGATAATATTCTATACACTAATAATAGTAATATAGGAATTGGAACAAGCAGTCCTTCTTCAACAGTTGATATTATAGATAGTGATAGTCATGCAATGTTGAAACTTACAAGTACTAATGGGGATGGAGATGCCTTCATTAATTTTGAAGTTAATTCAGATGAATGGTCTGTTGGAATAGATGATGCTGAAAGTGATAGTTTTCAAATAGTTCATGGTACTGGTTTAGATTCTACAGAAGTAATAACTGCACTTACTTCTGGAGATGTGGGAATTGGAACAACTAGTCCGGATTATAAATTAGATATTGAAGGAGCTGAAGGTACACATATGGTTCAATGGGGAACACCTGCAGGAACATATGGTACAATGTTTGCTGATGATGATAGAAATTTTGTGAGTATAGGTTCTAGATCAAGTGATGATTTTAGATTATTTACTGGGGGGTCAGATGTGATGACCTTAACTACTGGTGGTGATGTAGGAATTGGAACAACAACTCCTCAAGCAGAATTACATGTTTCAGGAAGTACTGTTCCAAATGCAGCTTATGATTCTTATGCAGGAATTCAGGTTGAAGCTTCAGATTCTCATTTACAAATAATAAGTCTAGATACTGGATCTTGGGCAAGTAGTTTAGTTTTAACAAATGATGCTACAACTTCTGGAACAAATAGAAATTGGTGGTTACACCATACTCCAGATACTCACCCTACTGCTCCTGGAACACTTCAATTTAGATATGCTGAAACAAATAATACTGCTGCTATTGGGGGAGATGCAACTGCATTAACTGCAATGACTTTAAAAGAAGATGGAAAAGTTGGAATTGGAACAACTACTCCTACATCTCCACTTCATGTTCAAGCAGATAGTGGAGCTTTAGGTATAAGAATACAAGGTAGAGCTTCAGATGGCTCTGGGTTTTTACAATTCTTTGAAAATGATGGTTCAACACTTGCTGGTTCTGTATCTGGAATAGATGGAATAATGAGATTAAGAGGTCCAGATAATACAAATGATTTAAATATTATTACTGGGGGGCAAGTTGGAATTGGAACAACAACTCCTGAAAATACTTTAGAAATAGTTCCAACTGCAGTAGATAAAGGGTTTACAATAAGAGAAAGTGATGATGGGAATGATGCTATAAAATTAACTGCAAATACTGAAAGAGGGGTTGCATCATTTTATAGGGCAGGTGTTGAAAAAGTACATATAGGTGCTACAGGAGATGTTTGGTTTAATTTAGATTCCACTTATAATGTGGGAATTGGAACAACTACTCCAACTCATAACCTAAATGTTTTAGGAGATATTAATGTGACAACTACAGACCAAGATGTTTCTATGTTCATGGAAGGAGGCATGTTAGTTATTGAAGGATAAAAATGAAAACTAAAAATATATTATTAATTATTGGAATGATTTTCTTAGTTTTAGCTCCAGTTGTTGAAGCTCAAGATACTTTACAGATGTGGAGAAATGCTTCTACAGGTGCAAATGTTAGTTGGGTAAATAATAATGGAGATTGGTATATGCTTGGTGATCTTACTGTTGATGGTTCTTTAATTGGTAATTCAAGTATTTGGAGTAAAGCTGGAACAAATATTTTTCCAACTACTTTAACAGATTCTATTGGTATTGGAATCGCTGCTCCCGAATCTTTATTACATATATTTAGTTCAGATATGGCAAGTAGTCCAACCCCTAATGTTGGGGGTGATGAATTAGTTTTAGAAAGTTCAGGGAATACTGGAATGACTATATTTAGTGGAACAGGTTCAACAGGAAGTATTCTTTTTGGAGATGATAATCACGATATTGGAAGATTAAAATATGATCATAGTGGAAATGAATTTCAATTTTATACAGGGGGATCCTTAAGGATGACTTTAGATGGGGCTGGTTTAGGAATTGGAACTGCTACACCTGCTGAATCACTTCATGTGGATGCTGGAAGCATTTCTTTAACAGATGGAACTTCTATGCAAGGAGCTAGAATTGTAGGGGATGCAACAAGTAATAAGGCATGGATGGGAACTAATTATTCTTTAGATACTTCTAGTGGGAATTTACAGGGATTTGTTAGGGGTGCTAGAACTTCTGGAACTTCTTATTTAGGTTTAGAAATAGGAACATCAACTAATCATCCTCTTAGATTTATAACAAGTGGGACAGATACTGCTGATGAAAGAATGAGAATCGAATCTGGAGGAGATGTGGGGATTGGAACAACAAATCCTTCTGATAAATTACAGGTTGAGGATGGGAGTTATGGTTTAACTGTTTCTGCAACATCTTGGAGAAATGCAGCTATTTCTGGAATTAATGGAAGAAATATTAATATGATTTTAGGAGATAATTTCTTTAGAGATACTTATTCAAATGCAGGGGTTGTGGGTGTTGCTTCAAATGATGGTTCTCCGGTGGGAGTTGTGGGGTATGCTGTTGGAAATAATGATCGAGCTTCAATAGGGGCAACTCTTGGAGCAAATAATACTAATGCTGTAAATGGAGAAGCTATTGGATTATATATTAAACAAATTGATGCTACTGCTGGTTCTAGTTATGAATGGTCTATATATGATGCTAGTGGAGCAAAAGCATATATTGGAGGAAGTTTAGGTGTTGGAGATGCTTCTCCTGAAACCAAGTTTGATGTAGATAATGGGAATGTTAGTTTTGATGCAGGAGCATTTTATTGGAATTATAATGATAATAGATTAGGTGTTGGAACAACAGCTCCAAGAAAAACTACCCACATTAATGGAGATAATGATGATGTTTTATATCTTTCAGGGGGAGTTAGTGATGATGTTTCTATTTCTTTTGATGAAGAAAATAGTGGAACAGTTAACGCCAAAATATATTGGGACGCTTCAACAAATGATTTTAAATTTGCAACTTCTTCTGCCGATGCTATGACTATAGATGGTACTAATAATAATGTGGGAATTGGAACAACAAATCCTGGATCTAAATTAGAAGTTTATGATGGATTAATAGATGTAAGGGATCCAAATGGATATGGTGGTTTACAATTAACAAGAACAGGAACTGTTAATGATGGAGATACTACAGGTTATCTTTATTCTTATAATTCTTCTAATTTTATAGGGGGGATGAAATTTATCGCACATGATACTGATGATGGAGAAATTAGATTAAGGTATAAAGTTGCAGGTGTTAATACAGATGCAGTAACTTTTGTTGATGGTAATGTAGGAATTGGAACAACAAGTCCAACATCACCTTTAGATGTGGTTGGAGTAATAAATTCATCAGTAGGTGTTCATGTTACGGCTGATGGAACTGGAGGAGATTTTAATGGTGCATCATTAAAAAGGGGACAAGTATATTTGAATAGAGATGATACTGCAACAGTTAAACAGATTATATTTTATAAAAATGGTGCTGAACATTCTTATTTAGAAACTTCAACAAGTGGATTAAATATTGGAGGAGGAAACGTAGGAATTGGAACAAGTAATCCTTCTGTACCTTTAGAAGTTAGAGGTAATGCTATTTTTCAAACAGATTTAGACCAAGATACTTCTGTTTTTATTAAAGGTTATGAAGCAAAGAATGCAAACTTTTATTTATATCCTGACCAAGGAGATGATAATGCAGATAAATGGAAGATTGATGGTCAAATAGGGGGTAATTTAGGAATATCTAATTATGCTACTGGGGCATGGAGTGAATATTTAACTCTTGAAGCAGGTGGAAAAGTTGGAATTGGAACAACAGCTCCAAGTGCTAAATTAGATGTTGCAGGGACAATAGAAATGAATGGTATAAGGTTTGATGAAAGTTTTGATTATTTGGGGCCAGTTATATATGATCCTCAAGCATATATTGAGGCAGAATTTCCCAATACTCCTACAGGTTGGTCTAGAAATATAGGGGGTTTTGCAGAAAATAATAGTGCAGAGGTTCCTTTTAGTAAAGTTATTCGTTCAACAAATTATGATTATATTTATGGAGATTATGTTGCAGTTAATCCAGGAGATAGACTTTATGGGGAAGCGTGGGCATATAGGGAAACAGGAGCTGCAGGAACAGCAGGTCTTTTTTATTTTGGAATTATGAGATATGATAAAGATAAAAAAGCAATTGCAACTAATTCAGGTATTGATTATTTTGTAGCTAGTGGTCAAACAGTTCCAAGCACAAGTACCTGGACAAAATATACTGGATATCATACTTTACCTTTAACTCATACACCTTATAGTGGTAGTGATGGTGGGCCTGTGAGGTATGTTAGGTCAATAACTTTAATTAATTATAATAGTGGAACTATTCAAACAGATACTGCAGGATATATAATAAGAAGGGTTGAACAACAAAGAGATTCTGGAGAAATTGCATTTAATGGAAATGTAGGAATTGGAGATACTGACCCTGAAACAAAATTAGATGTTGATGGAGGAAATGTTAGTTTTGATGCAGGTGCATTTTATTGGAATTATAATGATGATAGATTAGGAATTGGGACAACAACCCCTGGCTCACAACTTAATTTAGTAAACACTTCAACAGGAGATTTAGCGTACACTGGATTTAAAATAGATTATGATATTCAAACACCTGCAGCAGATAGTCATGGATTAAGAATTGGTTCTGATATTAATATGAATATGAGTAATGGAAGAGATATTCATGCAGATATTATTGGGGAGAGTATATCTGTTAATACTGCTGGAAGTGATACAACAAGCCATACAGGTTCTCCTGTTGGTGTTGATATAACAATCACTAATAATGCTGGTTCAGATAATGATGCCTATGGTTTAAGAATTAATGCTGGAACTCCAAGCACAGGAAATAATTATGCTATTTATTCTGCAAACACAGGGGATAGTTATTTTGCAGGGAATATTGGAATTGGAAATTCAACTCCTGGTGAAGAATTAGTTGTTTCAGGTTCAAGTCCTAAGATTTTAATTACAGATGATTATGGAAGTAATAATATTTACATGGGGGATACAGGTTCTGCAAATAGTGCTGCTTTTACAATGTATGAAAATGGAACAGCTAAGGTACATTTAACTACAGATCCTACTCAAAGTGGTTTTGATAATTATTTTTTAGATGCTAATTTTGG
>Ga0257118_1001506_pt1 | contig 13469 bp, 19 predicted proteins | sample SI112_150mmetaG_FD_190156 | JGI IMG/M metagenome (GOLD analysis project Ga0257118, IMG submission 190156) | Marine microbial communities from Saanich Inlet, British Columbia, Canada - SI112_150m | ecosystem: Environmental > Aquatic > Marine > Inlet | place: Canada: British Columbia | collected...
TCCTTTTTAAATGATTTATACAAATCACTTATTAATTTTACAGAAGTTAATTTAACTTTATCTTCCATTTTATTCTCCATATATACATATATATATATAATTAATTAATTATAACTACTTTCTTTCCAATTTTTTGAGCTTCTTTTATAGTACTCATAGTTCCATTTGATACCTTATCTTTTGGTATAAAAGCAACAATCTTATCTGAATATTCAGCTATTTGTTTATTTCTTCTATGATAATGCCATGTAGCATATTGTTTTCCATACTCACGTTGTGGTCTAACACAATGTTGATTATATTGATAATGTGAAGGCGGAAACTCTGAATATTTCATATCAAACTCTAACGCGAATTTCTTTGCGTATCCATCGGCTCCTTCTTTTTGTCCACCACTTACTATTTCAACATTTTCCCCGAATTCTTGTTTTAATTCAAAAATAAATTCTTTAATACGTAACTTATTAGTATATTCTCTCGAACCAACTATTCCTATTTTCATTTATCATTCCGTTTTTGTTTACGTTCTATCTTATTCTCTTTTACTGGCTTATTTTTAAAAAATGTTATAGCGTCAGAAAAATCTTTTAGTCCACTTACAATTTGAGATGGAGTACCATATTTATATTGAAATCTAAAATTTTGTGGTATTTCGTGCTCATCATTATAAGACCTCATATCGAACCAAACAAAATCACTTTCTTTTATTTTAGATTTTGCTACTATAGTTGTTTTCCAATGATGGGCGTCTCCAATAGATTCTATAGTTTCTTTTAAATTTATATCACTATCTTTTTCATCAAACCAAAGTATTAATGATACTATTCCATTAGAAATTTTTGCTATTTCTGCTAATCCAAGTAAAATTTCATCTTCTACTTTTTTATTTATAAAATCATTTAATTTCATTCTTAAACTAATTTTTCGTAAACTACTTTGCATATTTTACCTCTTTCTATCGCATAACTCTTTTTTGTTCTTGAACTCACAATATCTACAATGTTTTTGTGAAGGCTCTTTTCTATAAATAGTATTCTGCCGATGTTCTCCCTTCTCATCAAAACATTCTTCTAAAAAAGTATTTAAATTCGACAATACTCTGTTAATACTTGGTGTTCCAGACGCAGGTATTATTTTTTGAACTCTCTTTTGTGGAAAATCTACGTTTTCCCATAACTTACGTTTTACAATAAAAAACTCTACTTCTATCTTATCAATAGGAACTTTCATTTGAAGTGAATAGAATTGTTTATAAAGTAATAGTTGGTCTGTTTTATTTCTATCCTTTTTCTGATACTTATTCCAACCTTTTGTTGAAGTCTTAATATCATAGACTATGTACTTGTCTCGTACTGTATCGTGGACTACAAGGTCAATATACCCCTTAAACACCACATTGCCTTTCATCTTATAATTTAATTCCGTTTCAATGCCTACAAGTTCATATCCCTTCTTACTAAAATATTGGGCTCTTCGCTTCTTAAACCAATCCAAAATATCACACCCATCTTGAAAAAATTCAACCATATCATTTTCGGTACAAAAAACTACTCCACCATTTTCTTTCATTATTCGTTCATAATGATGTTGCATTCTTTGTCGTAACAAATCTTCCACATCAATAGAATCAGCTTCTTTTATACTTTTAGTATACATAATATGTAAATAAAATTGTAACACTTCATGCATAGATGTACCAAACATTGTATGAATACTATCTGTAAATTCACGTAGACCATCTATATATAATAGTTTCCATCTAAATGGACATTGTGACCATAAATTATATTGACTATATGATACGTTGTTCAAAACCACCCCACATCTTTATCTATCGAACTTAATCTTTTACGTTTATTTATTTTCAAATCTAACTTAACTGTATTTAAACACTCGTCAATTAAAGCTTGGTCAATATTACTCTTTGACAAATCATAATTTGTATATGGTGTTTTTGGATTATCTCTCACACCTTTACTTAACAACCACCTACGAATATATTGCCATGTTGAATTAGCAGCTAAATGTGGTTGAACTTGTTCTGTAATATGACTCTTTTGTGTCACTCCATTTAATATACAATATAACCAATTCATAGCGTCTTGTGGTAATTTAGGTCTAGCTTTAGCAATTATTTCTTGCATTGTAGTCCTTAAATTCTCTCTGAAAGTTAACTCAAAATTATCTAATTTCCAAGAGCTATTTTCAGGTATTTTTCTTACCATATTCTGAAACTCTTCTTTTGTTTTAAATGTATATGGATAATTGTCACCAACAACTTTTTTCATTTGTGGATTATCATATACCAAAACTGGTTTATCTACTTGTATACCATCTTGTACCGATAAATTCCAAGTCATATAACCATCAACAAATCCAACACTACAATGTGAGTTTTCTAACAAGTATCTATACTGACCTCTATTTAATTTAGAAGCTACATATTCTTTTGGAGCTTGCCAATCGGTACTCCACAACATATATTCATCTTCCAATCCTTCGAAATATTCTAACAATCTATTTACACCAGTAGTTTTTCCCCATCTATGATTAAATACAATAATTTTTTTATCTGTTGGTAACTCTATAGGTTCTGCCGGTGGGAGTTGGTCTGACGCTAATGGCATCGTTTTAGTCTTATCTTTAATATAATTCATGTCAATAGAAACTGGTTGACCTTTATGAAAATTTCTAGCTAACCAATCATTAGATATATCAGTATGAAAGAACGCGTTATCACACATACCTATTGATTCAAGTTGTCTCATAAATGGTGGTGGTGTTGCTGAAGATACTCTACTACCTGGACAATCAACCCAGTGAAAAAATAAAAATCTACTTACAACTTGTCCATATCTCTTATCACTCATAGCTACAAAGATATTATATAACATCTCTGGTTGATGGCAGAATACAAAATCTATATCTTGGGTCTTAAAGTCTAATATATTCCTAAAAACAGAATCGTGGAATGCCGAACGATTAGATAGTGCATTTCTATAAAAAGGATACTTGACAAGAGTAACATTTGGTCGATTATCGGGTATAGTATGTTTTTCCGGTACTAAAACATAATGATGACATTCTGGTAAGAATGATATTGTCTTTTCTAATACTTTATAATTAGAATCAAACTCATGTTGAAATACTCCACTACTATCAAATCGTACTGGACTACCATAGTGTAATATTCTTAGTCCATCCATCTTCCATGCTCCCATACGTGCCATAATCTGTGTTTGACTATTTCCCACCCCAATCCAATATAAGAATCGGATTCATAAAATCCCACTTTACAATCATATCTATACATTTGTATCATCCTTTTTATGTGAACTCTGTGTATTCTAATCCAAATTTATATGGTGACTCAACTACATTAATAATACTATGTGATGTATATTCTTTTTCTTTGACCAGCCATCTTAAAAATGGTGTAAAGTCATCATTTGTAATTACTGGTATCATTTCTCTTCCCACTTATCTACTATCCAATCAATTACATCTGTTGACCATACTAATCCCATAATAACTAACACCCACCACCAATTTTCTATTCCAGATGCATAATGTAATAAACCATCCATGCTATTCCCAAATCCTTGCTAATCTACGAATGAAACCCAAAATAGCTCCAAATCCAAGGGCTACTCCGGCTATTTGCAAATCACCAATATACATGGCTATTGAAGCCAAAAAGTATGCAGTGAATCTAAATACACCATAAATTGAAAATTCATTTTGTGAATATAACTTTTCTCTTCTTGTCATTATTTACCCCATTTTCCGTTTTTTACTATTGTTGCCATAATACCATAGTTGGATACATCAAGAAACGCATCTTCCATCGGTTCACCTTCTACTGCATTTTTACGACCACTCATTAAGAGATTCTTTAATCTCTGAATCTTATCATTCATTCTAAACCATAAACCTGTTAATGATAGATGAACTTCTTCTTTTGTTATTAATTGTGTTCCAACTGAAATATTACCTGGGCCATAATCATGTTGTTTATGTAAGAACAATTCATATTGTTCTACTTGTAAACGGCGAAATTCCTTGGTCATCTCTGGCCATTCCTTTTCCATCAACTCCACAATCGTTCCTGGTGAATCAACACCTGTTGGTGTATCTTTTATAGTTTTCATTAAACTACCTCGTCTATTACACCATATTCTAAGCAATCATCTGCTGTTAAATAAGTGTCTTGTTTAGTAACACCTTCCCAAAATTCAGAAGTCTTTTTTGTTACTTCTCCAAGTATATTACATACTGATTTTTGTAATAATTTTAAATGGTCGGCTCCTTTTAATACATCTGATGTTTTACCAACTTCGAACGCGGAACCTTCGTGAATCATAACAGAAGAATTCTTACTCATAGTTCTTTTACCAGTTCCGCATGCTAACATAACTGCAGCGGCGGACATAGACGCTCCGAGACAATGTGTGTTAACTTTAACAGGTAAATTTCTAATATAATCTATCATTCCTAGCATAGAATATACATCACCACCATAAGAACTGATAATCATACTAACTTCTTTTCCTGGATTGTGTCTTAATAAACTATCAGTTTTGGTAACAATGGTATATAAATTATCCATGTCGAAATCATACGCCATATATACTGTATTAGTATCTGTATTTATACCCCATTCCAATTCCTTCATTAACTTAGCATGTTCCCACTTTTTCTTTTCTAACGCTTTTTGTACCCCATCCATACCAACTCCTTATTCTACATTAAATGGTAATTCTTTCCAACGAATTGGTTCTATACCATGTTTAGTTAAAACTTCTCTAATTTCAAGAACCCCTTGTGCAGACAATAATAATGTATCTACATAATCGTCGGCGTCTCTTGTTGAACATTCATAATGTTTTGCAATAACTTCTTTAAACCACTTTGGTAAATTCATATCGGTTTTCCTTTTTATGTATTTTAAATATTTTTTGCCTTTGGGAAGAACACTTGAATATATTTTATAGTGTTCTTTTGGTGACAACTCACTCCAATGTTTTTGTATTTCATTTACAAAATCAACCCACTCCATTTTCATTGATAAGAAACGATTAAGCATATAAGGGTTATATGTTTTCTTATCTTCAAACGATAGTTTATCCCAATAATCAGGACTTTGAACCGCTGTTATTTGATTCAAATGGTCGAATAGTCCTTTCTTCTTTATTTTGGTTATTTTGGAAGACTTTTTCATATCTCTTTTCCCACTCATCTAATGTAATACCCATTCTTGGTGTATCACCTTTACCTGCCGAAGATTTCCTATGAAATATAGATGGAGTTTCAATTTTTGGTGTAACACTTTTACTCGTTTTCTTTGACATTTAATCCACTACCTTCTAAAAGTTGTGATGGTACTTCACCACAATTACCACAACTATAAACTTGTACTGGAACGAGTCCCGCTTGACCAGATGGCGAAACTATTGCTGAAATTTTCTTTATAACATATGAAACTATAAATAAATAGTTATCACAACTATCGCATTTCATAGTTTCTTGGTCAGCTAAATCAACTTGTGGTTTTGTTAATGGTTTTTGTGCTTTCATATTCATTAGTATCTCCGTACTTTTTCGCGACGATTTGGTTTTTTATACCCAGTCATTATATGATTTCTTCGACCTGGTTTTAAACGTCTATCCCCAGTAATCCACTTGGTAAATTTTTTAATTATATTCATTTTATAACTTCAACTTTACTACGGTAACGCCTGGTTCTTGAACTACAATATTAGTACATTTTTGAGCAAATTTAATTGCACTTTCTATATCGAGTGTATCTAAATAACCATGAACTAATCCTGCAATAAATGTATCTCCTGCACCACTAACATCACCAATTTTCACTTCATCCACTGGAAATTCCTTTCCATTCCATTTACATCCCCTATTACCCATTGTAATAATAAGTTTTTTTTCAAATCCTATATCTGATAGTAATTCGTGATTCCTATTATATTCGAACTCATTTAATTTAATATAATCTGCATCCTTAATCCATTCACCAAGTTTCTTTTTGGTATCTACAAATACATTACTGTTATTCTTACAAATATGTTGAATATCTTCTTCTTCTAAAAATCCTTTACAGTAATCTGAAATAATAATAGCGTCATAACGGTTACCGATGATTTCACCATTTTCATTGTGATATTCGAATCCAACTGGTGGTTGTTCAAATTTATTATGAATAAGACCACTTAACAAACTCGTATCAATTCTATCACAATAATCATTCTCGTCAACTCTCAGTACCATTTGTCCACTACGACTTTCTACAAATCGTCTTTTTACTATACTATTTCTATTCGTAACCGTATGAATAACATTTGAAGTAGGATTCAAGAGGAAGTGGGAATGAGAGGAGTCTCCCAAAACTAATGACTCAACATTATTTACAACATTTTTTGCCATACCATCATTTGATTCTGTATGAGTTGGAACAAAGACTGGTACGGGTGCTTCGGGGCTAATTCTTTCTATATCACCATAGACAAATACATCGTTACAACTTTCTCCGATTACTAATATATTCATTTTATAGCTCCAAGTAACTCTATTAACATAGCCATAGCGTTAATTTCTTTATCAACAACTTGGCCATCATACATCTGAAATTTAGCTATGATTAATATACAACCGGCTACATGACCCCTTCCATAATCATCAACTTCATCATATAATAACCTAAATAATTCCGCATAATCTTTTACTTGACTATCTAAAAGTAATTGTCTGATATTTTTAAAAGCATTTCGTTTATCTTGTTCTTTTAATATTTCCAAAACCTTCATTTTATAATCACTTCGTAAAATATCTTGTTTATCTAATTTTAATTCATTATCCAATGATTGTTTTTGTGCAGAATTAATAACTCTACGAATATCTGGGTAACAACTATTAACAATAAACGCTACATCACTAATATCATACTCTACATTTTCAGTTGAAAGTATTTCACCTAAATGTAAAGCTACTTCTTTTTTAGATGGTGGCATTAAATTATAACTTTGACATCTACTTTGTATCGGGTCAATTATTCTCTCTACGAAATTACAAGTTAGAATGAACCTACAATGATTAGAATATGTCTCCATCAGATTACGAAGCGCCGCTTGTGCTAGCGGTGTTATATAATCACACTCATCTAATATAATAACTTTTAAATCTGTAAACCCAAGTGTTCCAGCAAAAGTTTTTACTTTATCTCGAACCATATCAATACTTCGCTCATCAGACGCATTAATATATAGACAATCACAATCTATATTCTTAACAAGTAATTTGGCGAGAGTGGTTTTACCTGTACCAGCCCTTCCATAAAATAAAAGGTGTGGTAAATCTCCACTCTCTATAAACATCTTGGCTTTACTTTTTAATTGGTCATTACCAATATAAGTGTCAAGATTAGAAGGCCGGTACTTTTCTACCCATAGGGTATTTTTATCATTAGTAATTATCATTTACAATACTAAAAACTATTGACTAACTCGTGGTTGTAAAAAATAAATAGCATTATAATCATCAACATTAAAAGTTAACTTAATCAATGGTCTATCACCACCCTTCATCTCTAAAGTTCCCGTTTCACATTCTTTATTTGCAGATAATATATCCGCCATAATTTGTGAACTAAAAAAAACTTTATCAACATCATCATAAACTTGTGGTTTCACAGGAATAGATAAACTATTAGAATGTTCAATTCTCCAACCAATAACAACTGAAACTTTATTATCTTTTGTTACTATAGTAAAAGTTTCTACTTCATCACCTAACGCTCCTTTACCTTGAATAAATTTAGAAATAAAATTTGAATCCATTGTAAATTTAACATTAAATTCTTGTTCAAATAAATGTTTCACTTGCTTACCATCTGAACTTGGAACTACACTTGTATCATGTAACATATACTTCATTGTATTACCATAGTCATCTGATGAATTAACTTCAACGGCTTTTTGTATACCATCCCTTTCAATACTGGAAACATCAAATGAAATATCAGTACCAAGTGCACTCAATAAACCACTAAATTTCGATAAATCACCAATACCTAAAGTAGAATTACCTATAGTTGACTTGGACATTTTTAAAACAACTAACGCGTCTCTACTATCCGCCGCTACCCAAGTATGTGATACATCATCTTTTGTTACAATTTGAGCTTGTCCTACCGCACCACCTATGCGAACTTTGTCAATGTAACGAGTTAATTTGGATTTCTCCATAACCTATTTTCTCCTTATTATGTGAGTCATATATATATATATATGACCAGTTCAAAACCATTAATCTTTTTTCAGAATTTCCTTTATTTCTTTTAATTCTGACTTCTTAAACCAGCCTCTAAAATACGAACCATCAATATTAACAACTGGTACATTTTTAGATTCAGTTTTTTGATAAATTTTCTTTTGTAATTTTTTATTATTAGCTATATCTATCTCTATATAATTAATTTTATTTTCTACCAACCATTTGCGAGCTTCATCACAATATGGACAATTAGGAATGTTGGTAGATGTATATAATATTAAAACCACGAATTTTCCATTCGCATTTGTGGTTTCTTCCACTCTAACGCTCCATAAAACATATTCAATTTTTTAGTTAGAGCTTGTTCATACATTTTATCATAGTTAATATACTCTTTTATAAAATCCATAATCTCTTTTGGGTCTTCATGTCCTTTATAACCAACTACATCTAATTTAAATGGATTATCTTTTAAATACACCCACCTCATTTTTGAATCACTTACTATTGGTTCATATTGATTTTTTTTAAAATACTTTAATAAATCATTATAATAAATTGACGCTTTTACATGAACGGGTGTTCCTGTCATTATAGATGTTGTAGCACCAATATTTTCAAATTTATCTGTCTTTTTTGGTGTATATTTTTCTATATTTTTAACACCAACTGGATTAGCTACATCATCAATACTTAATTTTGAAATACTATTCTTGAAATTCAATATTCTTGTATCAATTTTATCTTTAGGTACATAATTCAAAATATCTTCTAAAACTCTTGATAATAAAGTTTTCATTGCTGGTGCAAATGTACTTCTAACTGTATCCAATCCCTTAACATGAACTTTATTTACTTTTACTCCATTATCATTAATAATTCTCATACCATATCTTTTCTTGACAACAAAAAATCCAGTTCTTGCAATAATCTCTTGTTTTATTTCGAATCTATGTTTATCTAAATTACAAAACTTCTTAGCAAAATAATCATAAGAACCATTCATATAACCTTGTACTTCAGTAGCTATTTCTGAAATTCTTTGTGTCTTTATTATATCAGAAAGTTCTTCATTTGGAAATCTACTATCAAGTAATGGTACGGCACTAAAGAAAACGGAATCCGTATCTATATAAATACAATAATCTTTATCATCATTAAGTTCTTTATTATAAAAATTATTACCTATTTTTTTCGTAAACTTAATTAAAGATTGTCCAGTCAATGTTGTTGCTTCCGCGTTATCTAAATCATAAAATCTAAAAACTGATAATCCCAAGACACCATATAATGAATTTAAAATAACCTTTTGAATATATTGTCTTCTATTAAAATATTGATATTTTTCCTCATCACCCTCGTCTGAAAATTTCTTAGCTAATTTTCTATATTCAACTCTTGTATCAAACCATTGTTCTAATAACGCAGGTATTAATCCTTTTTTGTCGGTTTTATAAATTATACCATTAGATGATATTGAAACTTGATTATCATTGAAATACATTTTCAATTCATCGTTAGTTAAATTACCCTGTTTTTTTCCATGCATTATTACAGAATATGTCTTGGGCGTATTAGATACAAACTCTTCTGAATTCCAACCTTCAATCTTTCCTATTTTTGTTTCTGGTGAAATATTAAGAGACATAATAATTGATGGATACATAGCAGTAATATCTAAATCATAAATCCATTCGTGTCTACCTTTTTGCGGGTCTTGTACATACGCACCAGAAAACTTATTTTTATCCATTGCATTCTTTCTTCCACCTTTACTTCTATTTGGTGCAACAATACCAAGTTTTTTAAGATAAACAAGGACGGCTCCTTCAAGATATCTTGAAGACCATTCAACTTCTTCATATGGGCAATGACCAACATGAGCAATACCTCTGGCTACATCAATAAAATCCAGTTTCTCATTTAACATCTTAACAAGTCTAACATCATGAATATTGTATTCTATAAACTTATTTATATCATTCTCATATAAGTCATTAAGTGTTCCGTCATATTCAACTTTCTTTTCACCAAGTTCATCTTGTGCTATAGCATCCAATCTATAAGAAGTCTTTTGTGTGAATGTAAATTTTTTATATAAAGATAAATAATCCAATTGTGATAAACCAGCTATTTTATATCGTTTTTGATATTCACTCCAATGAATCCTTCTAATTGGCGATAAACAATCAGCTATTTCAGTACCAAGAACTTGAGTAGCTCTATTATACAAATATGGTATATCAAATTTTAAACTATTCCATCCAGTTAATATAGTTGGTCTATGTTCAAGAAATAATGCATAAAAACGATGAAGTAAATAACTTTCAGTTTCAAATTTTTCTATTACGATATTATCTTTATTTTCAAGAGTAGCTTTATTTTGTGGGTCTAATACAAGACAAAAATATTTATCAGTTATACTATCGTAATAACCTATAGCTGTTATTTTATTTTCAGCTTTATGTATATTTGGAAATCCTTGTGTAACTTCTACTTCAATATCTATAATACCAAGTCTGTGATTTATTGATAAATCATCTGAATTTGTATACGTGTCTACAAGAACCCTTGTTTCTGGATTTACATCAGATTCCCAAAGATTTTTGGTATTTTTATCAAACTTATATATTTTTTTAAGTTTATCTCCATAAAGAGATACAAAAGTTCCATAATTGTCTTTCGTATACGCATACTTTTTGTATGGGATAGTTATATGACCTTTTTCATCATCCCAAATATGTACTTTATTTTTAAAATTATCATAATATATATCTTGATACATTAAAACCAACTATCTTCTTCATCAATAATTTTGAAATTCGGGTCAACTTTAGATTCAGTAAATGTTTCATCAGAATCATCTACGAATTTTTGTATATCTTCTCTCTTATCATCTGGAACAAACAATCTTGTAAATTGATAATTTGGATTATCTTTAATTCCCTTTGATAAACACCAAAGTCTAATCTTCTCCCAAACATTACTCAAATATAAATTTGGGTGACTATTGAAAAGTAAATTCTTTTTAAAACCATTATCCTTCAATATATGATACAACCACTCAATACCAGCAGATGGTGTTCTTACAGTCCGTTTCTTTTTACTTTCACAACCTTCAATTAAATCATTAATTAAATTCTCTTTAAAAATTTTATCATGTTCTGGTAATTCCCACACAAGTTCAGTTGGCGTATTATTTAACAAGTCAAGAAATGATTTCTTATCAGTAAAATATAATGGATAATCTTTACCCAAAACGTGTTCTTGTGTTGAATGTTTAAATGTTAAACTTGGTTTATTAACTTTAATAGCATCTTGTACTGAAAGATTCCAAGTCATATAATCATTTACAAAACAAATAGTAGCATAACAATTATCTATAAGATATCTGTATTGACCACCACTTGGTAAATTTTGTACTTTAATCCAATCTGGTGCAGGTTTACCAGCTTTTGGATGTTTAGCATCATCATCAGTAATCCAAACCAACCATTCATCTCTATCAAGATGTTCTGTAAATTGTATTAATTTCTTTATCCCCGTAGATTGATTCCATCTATGATTGAAAACTAATATCTTTTTATCTGGTAATGGGAATGGTTCGGGGTCTGGTAAATCACCAACACCAAGTGGAAAGTAATTAATTTTTTCTTTCATTACATTTTCATCAACACCTTGTGAAGTATGTGGTAATTTATCCCAATTAGATTTCATATAATCTAAACTAACTGGACAATGAAAATAAGATTTAGTTGATAAATCAATAGCTTCCATTTGTCTAAAGAACCCAACAGGATAACCACCAGTTGGTCTACTCTTTTCACAATCAATCCAATGGAAAAAGTTATAACTATCTACAGACATACCATATCTATCTGTCAATATAGCATTATAAACATTATATAACAACTCTGGTTGATGATTAAAAATAAAGTCAATATCAATTTTTTGAAAATCTATAGATTTCAATAAAGCTTTACTATCGAAATATCCACGATTAAACAACACACTACCAGCATATGGAAATGGTATTTTAGTAACATTTTTTCCAAGATGTGGTATAGTATTATTTGGTGGAACTAAAACATAGTGGTGACACATTGGCAACCATTTAATAGTTTTCATCATAACTTTGTAATTTGAATCAGCATGATGCATATACTTAGTTGAACGCCACCTGACGGGTGACATCACGTGTAAAATTCGCCTACCATATAATTTATGATTTATCATATTATAACCTTAATTGTTAATTATAAATATAAGGGTATTCCCTTAAAAAAGAAATTAATTTGGAATAATCTCACAAACATCATTATTACAAAATTTATCTATATCGGCTTCTTCACCCTCGACACCAACAAAACTCAAATATTTAAGTTTCTTAACTTGTTTATTATATTCTTTCTCATCAATAGCCTCATAAGGCATTTGTTTGTATGCTCCCAGTGGATGTCTTGGTAATAATGATATACCTTTTAATCTATACTGAAAATAATTTAAAACGTGTGGTAGTTCTGTTGCTTCTGTTTCAGGGTCGAATGTTGCTGTACAACTAACTTGGTTATCTGCCCAATGTCTTTGTAAGAACGCGGCTAAACTGAATTGTTCCCATATAGATAACTCACTAGCAGTTCTAATACCCTCACCCACATCTACTGGTACTTCTACCACCATTGTAGAATCTTCCGAACCGAATGCAGGTTCTAATTTGTAACCTGCCTTCTTTAGTGGTTCTATTAACTCTGAATGTTTTGATAGTCTCATTCTTCTTATATAAAATCTTGATTCTGGATAGTGCATCCCAGGAGTCGCCCCTACTAATAAGGAAACTGTTCCACTTGGTTTAACACTTGTGGTCTTGATTGACTTTGGAACTGCGAACCAATCACTATATTGTTTATCCCACTCTTGTATTGTATCATATCCCCTTTCTAACCAAGTTCTTAAATCTTCCATTCCGTGTTTCGTTATAAATTGAGCAACCCCACTTACACTACAACCAATCCGCCTGTTTCTTAACATCACACGATTTGTCTCTGGCCAATGTGTTTTACCTAATGTTACGGTTTTGGCATACAGATAAGCATATTTAAGTGTCCTCTTATAGTCCTCTAAATCTTCATGATTAGATGGAAATGTTTCCACTAAACAACATAACTCATAACTTTCTAATGATT
>Ga0257118_1001514_pt1 | contig 13407 bp, 8 predicted proteins | sample SI112_150mmetaG_FD_190156 | JGI IMG/M metagenome (GOLD analysis project Ga0257118, IMG submission 190156) | Marine microbial communities from Saanich Inlet, British Columbia, Canada - SI112_150m | ecosystem: Environmental > Aquatic > Marine > Inlet | place: Canada: British Columbia | collected...
ACATCGCCTGTCGCTGTGTTGGGGCGATGGACCTGATCGACGAACTGCGAGGAGCCGGCCAGCACGTGCGGCCTAGCCCGTGCCTTGGACAGTGTGAGCGTGGGCCGGCGGTGCTCGTCCAGCGAACCGGCGCCGAGGAACTCTCGGTAGCCCCGGCATCACTTCAGGACGTGGAGACAGCGATCGGGTTGTCCGGCTCGTCGTCGTCGGTAACCCTGTCTCAGGCCGGATCAGGCAACCTCAGGCTCCTGACCCGTGTAGGTGTCGTGGATCCCGGGAGCCTCGACGACTATCGGTCCCACGGCGGCTACGCGGCCCTTGAGGCGGCGATTGACATGGGTCCAGATGGGGTGATCAGGGAACTGACGGCTTCGGGTCTCTCCGGCCGGGGTGGCGCCGCCTTCCCGACAGGGGTGAAGTGGCAGGCGGTTGCCGACCAGGTGGGTCGTCCGAAGCACGTCGTCTGCAATGCCGACGAGTCCGAGCCGGGAACGTTCAAGGATCGGACCATCATGGAGGGCGATCCGTTCGCGGTCGTCGAGGCACTGACCATCGCCGGGCTCACGGTGGGAGCGGAACAGGGCTGGGTCTATGTACGCGGCGAGTACCCGGTGGCCGCTGCCCGACTTGCCGGAGCGATCGACGCAGCCAGGGGTGCCGGCCTGCTGGGTGAAGACGTCGCCGGGTCGGGGCGCCCGTTTCACATTGAGTTGCGGAAGGGTGCCGGTGCCTACATCTGTGGTGAGGAGACGGCTTTGTTCAACTCCATTGAGGGCTTCAGGGGTGAACCCAGAAACAAGCCTCCGTTCCCCACCACCCACGGGCTGTTTGGCGAGCCGACGGCAATCAACAACGTCGAGACCCTCGTGAACGTTCTGCCGATCGTTCTCGACGGTGGTGGGGCCTACGCTGCCCTCGGCACCGAGAGGTCACCGGGGACGCGCCTCTTCTGTGTGAGCGGGAGAGTCATGCAGCCGGGGACCTACGAGCACGAGTTCGGTATCACCCTGGGCGGAGTGATCGAAGCAGCGGGTGGCATGGTTGCGGGAAGTCAGCTGCGCACCGTGCTGCTCGGGGGTGCAGCCGGCTCGTTTGTCGGACCTGACCTGCTGGACCTGCCCCTGACCCTGGAAGCGACCCGGGAGGCAGGCCTGTCGCTGGGCTCAGGTGTGGTGATGGTCTTTGGCCACGACGACGACATCGTCGACACCGTGCGCCGGATAGCGGAGTTCTTCAGGGACGAGTCCTGTGGGCAGTGCGTGCCGTGTCGTGTGGGGACCGTACGGCAGGAAGAGGTTCTTGTGCGACTCGGCAGGGGAGGGTCGTTCCCGGACGAGCGCGACCTGCTGGATGACCTCGGGTCCGTGATGCGCGATGCATCCATCTGTGGTCTTGGGCAGACGGCGTCAGGGGCCGTCCGTTCAGCCATCGACCTGGGCCTGTTGGGTGGTGTCTCGTGAACGAGGTCAACGTGGGAGATCCACGTTCCCTCGTGGAGTTGACCATCGACGGCAACGTCGTGAAGGTGCCTGAGGGGTCGACCATCCTGGATGCCTGCCGCCGCGAGGACATTGACACGCCAACGCTCTGTTGGGCATCGAACCTCACGCCTGTGAACGTGTGCCGTGTGTGTGTCGTCGAGGTCGAGGGATCGCGGGTGCTGGTTCCGTCGTGTTCCCGCCCGGTCGAGCCGGGGATGGTCGTCTCAACCGACTCTGAGCGGGTTCGTACGAGCCGGAAGATGGTCTACGAATTGTTGGCGTCGTCGGTCGAGATGGATCGTGCCGACGCATCCGTGCATGCGTGGATGGATCACTATGGCGTGAGACCAGATCGGATGGGAGATCGTGATGAGATCGCCACGGTCGCCCAACCGCCGAAGGTGCAAGATGACCTGTACGTCCGCGACTACGAGCGTTGCATCCTCTGTTACAAGTGCGTTGAGGCATGTGGCGACGATGCGCAGCACACCTATGCGATTGCCACAGCCGGCCGGGGCTTTGCCGCCCACATCTCGACCGAGTCCGATGTGGCCCTACCCGACTCGGCGTGTGTCTACTGCGGTAACTGCATCGGCGTGTGCCCTACCGGGGCCCTGGTCTTCAGAACGGAGTTCGACATGCGTGCCGAGGGCACCTGGGACGAGGACTCCCAGGAGGTGACCACGACCGTCTGTGCGTTCTGCGGGGTCGGCTGCAACCTGGAACTCCATGTGCAGGACAACGTCATAGTGAAGGTCACATCACCGGTAGATCACCCCACCGCCAGCGGTCATCTCTGCATCAAGGGGCGCTTCGGCTGGCAGCACGCCCAGAGTTAGTCGGCTGTACCGATCGGGGGCAGTGGTCAGCCAGTCGGGTTCGGTTTGCACATCACGACCACCCAACCCTCTATGCCAGCACCGGGAAGGTGGTCGCCATGTTCTCGGAACACGACACCGGCCGCGCCGTCGGCCTCGATCGAGTCGAGTTCGGCGGGCAGGCTGCCCTCGTCCCAGAAATGGTCGTTCAATCCCACGACCATGACTCCGCCGGGCTTGAGAACGGCCAGCAGGTCACGTAGCACGGTGGCCTTCAGGTGGCCGAACGAGAAGACGCCCACAGCTGCCACCGCGTCGTAGGCACGATGTGGCGTAGTCAGGCCCTTGTTCAGGTCGGCCTCAAAGAGGTGGTCGTAGACACCCGTCCTTCTGGCGAGTTCCAACATTGCCGGCGAGAGATCGCAGCCGTCGATCTCAGGGAACCCGACTGTCCGCAGGGCGAGCCCGGAGAGCCCGCTACCGCAGCCGACGTCAAGGACACGGGCACCATTGGGATTGATGGCGGCTGCCAGAGCCTCGGCGCACCGGCTTGGCTGGGCGTAGTCGTTCTGATCTCCAATCTCGGAGTTGTAGGTGGCTGACCAGGCCTCGTAGTAGGCGCGTACCTGTTCGGTGGTCTCCAGGTCATAGGCGGCGTCCAGAAAGCGCTTGTTGGGCATTCGGCCTCTTGCCATGTCGGCGGTCTCTGCGGGCAATCACCGTAGTTGGTGGATTACCGGGAGTGCCTGGTCTCTGATGATCCCGGTACCGCCAGTCGGTCGCTTACCACATAGCGGCAAATTGCTGCTCGCTCTTCCCATTACGGGATGTCATCGCTAGAGTGCCTCGCATCACACCCGCGCGGATTTCGTTGTGGCGTCCCCGGACGCCTCTCGAGACACCACCAGTCTGTGTGACTTTGTATCCGGCATGGATGGAGGACATTCCGAAATGGCAAGACATATGCGATTGACTGTCGCGTTGGTACTGGGGTTCGCGCTCATTGCGTCAGCCTGCGGTTCTGACAGCGACGATGATGGTGCGGCTCCGGCTGCTACGACCGCGGCTCCGGCTGCTACGACTGCGGCTCCGGCTGGGGCTGCAACAACTGCGGCACCTGCTGCTGCTGCGACTACTGCGGCTCCTGTTGAGGTGGCCACGGTTGGTGAGCATCTGGGTGATGGGTCTTTGGGGATGGTTGAGGTTGGTCCTGGTGAGGCGATCCAGATTCGTTCTTTGAATGCGATCAGTGGCGATGTGGCTTTCTTGGGTATTCCCAATGAGAACGGCATCAGGATGGCTGTTGAGGATTACGGCCAGATTGGTGGCCATGACGTTGATCTTGGTACCGGTATGGATGATCTGTGTAGCGCTGATGGTGGTCAGGCTGCGGCTCAGACCATTGTCGCTGACCAGGATGTGATCGGTGTTATCGGTACCAGTTGTTCTGGTGCTGCTACGGCTGCGTCTCCGCTGATTTCTGAGGCTGGGATGGTGATGATCTCTGGTTCGAACACCAGTCCTGCGCTTACGAGCGATCTGGCTGGTACTGCGGGCAAGAACTACAACCCCGGCTACTACCGCACTGCCCACAATGATCTCTACCAGGGTGCTGCTGCTGCGAACTTTGCTCTGGATGTCTTGGGTGTGACGACGGCTGCTGCGATTCATGATGGCGACCCGTACACCGAGGGTTTGGCTACAGCGTTTGCTGATGCGTTTGCGGCTGGTGGTGGAACCGTTACCGGGTTCACTGCTGTCAACAAGGGCGACAGCGACATGGTGCCTGTCTTGACTGAGGTGGCTGCTGGTTCACCTGAGATGTTGTTCTTCCCGATCTTCCAGCCTGAGGGCGACTTCATTGTCCAACAGGCTTCAACGGTTGCTGGTCTTGAGAACACGACCATGATGGCTGCCGATGGGTTGTTGAACTCCAACTTCCTGGCTGTGGCCGAAACCGAGGGCATGTACTTTTCTGGCCCCGATGTCAGGTACGGCTCTAACTTCAACCAGTCCACTGGTGAGACAGCTGCTGACGTATTGGCCGACTACAAGGCCGAGTTCGGCGAGGCTCCTGCTGCACCGTTCTGGGCGCATTCCTATGACGCCACGACGCTGCTTCTGGATGCCATTGCTGCAGCGTCCTATGACGACGGCGGCACCTTGATCATCGACAGGGCCGGTGTACGTGAGTATCTCAACGGTGTCACCGGCTACTCGGGTCTGATTGGAACAATGGCCTGTGACGCCTTTGGCGACTGTTCGTCATCAAAGATCACAGTCATACAAAACATCGACACAGGCGACTACGACGCCTCAACAGCCAACGTGGTCTACGAGTACGCACCCCTGGGAGCAAGTCAGGTCGGCGACATAGAGATTCCAGCTGGTGCTTGTGTCGGTCTTGTAACTGATGTTGGCCAGGTGGATGACAAGTCCTTCAACCAGTCGGCATGGGACGGCGTGCAGGCGGTGGGCTCATCGCTCGGCGTGGACGTCGACTACATCGAGACCCAGGCAGCCAAGGACTATGCGACCAACATCGGCCTGTTCGCCGATTCTGGTTGTGACGTGATCGTGACTGTCGGCTTCGCTCTCGGCGAGGCAACAGCCATAGCCGCCGCTGAGAATCCCGACGTGGACTTCATCGGCGTCGACCAGTGGCAGCCTGAGGCCATCGACAACGTGGCCGGGCTGATCTTCCCCGAGGACCAGGCGGGCTTCCTGGCTGGTGCCCTGGCTGCGTCACTTTCCACATCAGGCGTTATCGCCGAGGTGCTCGGAACTGACCTGGTTCCACCGGTCGTTGCATTCGGCGAGGGCTTCGTCAACGGTGCCAAGCACATCAACCCGGGTATCCAGGTCATCAAGACCTACCACCCAGGTGGTCTTGACGTGGCATTCACCGACCCCGAGTGGGGAGCAACAACGGCCCGTCAGGCCCTGGACCAGGGTGCGGACGTGGTGTTCGGTGCAGGTGGCAAGACCGGCAACGGTGCACTTATTGAGGTTGCAGGGGAGTCCGGTGCATTCTGCATCGGCGTCGACAGCGACCAGTGGGAAACTGTTCCTGAGGCGCATCCGTGCCTCGTGTCATCGGCCATGAAGCTGATAACTGACGGTGTGGTCGACCTGATCCGTCAGTCATTCGCCGGCTCGATGCCCGGTGGCAACTACGTCGGCAACGTGGGCCTTGCAGGATTCCACGACCATGAGAGTTCGGTACCGGGTGACGTACAGGACATGCTGGTGGCCCTTAAGGCCGACCTGGAGTCCGGTGCTGTCGACGCCTGCGTCTGGAGCGACTGCGACACGCCGATTGCGTACGATTTTGGTGTGACTGAGGATGTGATTCGTGTTGGTGCTATTGCGGATCTGTCTGGTGTGTTTGCTCCGTTGGTGATTCAGATTGTTGATGCCCAGACTGCGTATTGGGACATGGTGAACGAGGCTGGTGGCATTGCTGGCCGCCAGGTTGAGTTCCTGGTTCTGGATAGCGCCTATGACGTGCCGACGCATCTGGAGCGCTATGAGGTGATGCGCGATGAGGATGAGGGTGTTGTGTTCTTGTCCCAGTCGACTGGTTCGCCGCATACGGCTGCTATTGCTGAGGCTCTTGTCGAGGATGGCCTTGGGGCTATTCCGTTGTCTTGGTATTCGGGTTGGCCTGATCCTGACTTTGGTCAGAACGTGTTCGAGTCGTACACGAATTACTGTTACGAGGCGATCAACGGTGTTGATTTCATGGCTAACAACCTCATTGATGGTGAAGGCAAGTTGGCTGTGATCTCGCTTCCGGGTGAGTACGGCCAAGATGGTGCCGCTGGTGCCAAGATTGCCGCTGAGGCGCTTGGTATTGAGGTTGTCTATGACGGTGAGGGGACTGTGATCCCCGGTGCCGATCAGACGCCTGTGATCTCTGGGCTCTTGGAGTCTGGTGCGAACATGGTGTGGACAACCCTGACGCCGGGGACCTTTGCTGAGATCTTTGGTGGTGCCGGTGCGCAGGGCTTTGCGGCTCAGTGGTCTGGCAACTCGCCTACCTACAACTACATGTTGTTGGCGACGCCTCTGGCTCCGTTGCTGGACGCCTATTACACGCAGTCTGGTTACACGTTGACGTGGAACGCTGGTGATGCACCCGGCATGGTCGACATGGTTGCCGAGTTGCAGGCCCGTATTCCCGACAAGCCGTTGTCTGATGTTTATGCGGTTGGTTGGACCGAGGCGATGGCTACCCATCAGATCCTTGAGACGGCTGCGGCTGCCGGTGATCTGACCAGGGCTGGTGTGATTGCTGCGGCCAACACCACGACGGTCGACTACGGAGGTCTCGCACCAAGCCAGTCATATGGTGGCGAGCCCAACGACTACATCGTGCGCGAGTCGTTCATGTTTGACATCCAGGCCGATCTGTTCGACGTGGCGGCAACAGTCGCTGGCGGCGGGTCGACTGGTTCGGTGCTGCTCGGTGGCGGCCCGATCGTGTCAGACATCACCAACGACCAGACCTATGAGGGCGCCTGCTTCGTCGCAGGATGACCCCCTGACAACAACCGAAAACTGATGGAAAGAGGGGGTGGCTGAGAGGCCACCCCCTCGGACCATCGACCTGACCCAACCGACCAGACAGAAACGATCCCATGCTCGAAGTTGCAAACCTCGAGGTTGTCTACAACGAGGTGGTTCTGGTCCTGCGGGGCCTGTCCATTGAGGTTGGCGACGGTCAGATCGTGGCCCTGCTGGGTGCCAACGGCGCCGGCAAGACCACAACCACCCGGGCCATCTCAGGCCTGCTCGACGTTCACGACGGAGAGATCACCAAGGGTTCGGTCACCTTTGATGGCGAGCGCATCGACGGGAAGGAACCGTCCGCGATCGTGCGCTCCGGGCTCACCCAGGTCCTCGAGGGCCGGCGGGTGTTCGCCGAGTTGACGGTCGATGAGAACCTGATAACCGGTGGCATAACGAACACCGACAGGGCCTCGATAGCTGAAGCCCACGAGCGGGTCATGACCATGTTCCCGGTACTGGCCGACCGCCGGAAGGCCACCGCCGGCTACCTGTCCGGTGGCGAACAGCAGATGCTCGCCATCGGCCGGGCCCTGATGGTCAACCCCAAGCTCCTGATCCTGGATGAGCCGTCGCTGGGGCTGGCCCCCAAGCTGGTGGCCCAGATCCGCGACATCATCGTCGACATCAACAATGCCGGTACCAGCGTCCTCCTGATCGAGCAGAACGCTGTCATGGCGCTCTCAATCGCCGACTACGGATACATCATGGAGACCGGAAAGGTCGTGATGGATGGACCGGCCGCCAAGTTGCTCGGCGACGAGGACGTCCAGGAGTTCTACCTCGGCCTCCATGGAGACGAGGGTGAGCGGAAGTCATTCAGAGACATCAAGCACTACAAGCGACGCAAGCGGTGGTTGTCATGAACGAAGCAGCACCTGTCCTTCAAGTTGACGACATCAGCCTCTCGTTCAAGGGCGTGAAGGCCATCACCAACGTGTCCTTCGACGTGGCCGACGGTGAGCTGTTTGCCATCATCGGGCCAAACGGTGCCGGCAAGACCTCGATCTTCAACTCGATCAGCCAGGTGTACCGGCCCCAGGAGGGTGACATCAGCTGGAAGGGTGAGAGCATCATGGGCTCCCGCCCTGACCGGGTGGCCGAGTTGGGCATCGCCCGGACCTTCCAGAATATCGAGTTGTTCCCGCACATGACGGTCCTCGAGAACATCCTCCTGGGACGCCATGTGAGAATGGAGAGGTCGTGGTTGGCCGGTTCGTTGTGGTTCGGTGCGGCCCGACGCGAGGAGATGGAGCATCGCCTGGCGGTCGAGGACCTCATCGACTTCCTCGAGATCGAGGAGTGGCGCAAGCACCCGGTGGCTCTCCTGCCCTACGGGTTCCAGAAGCGCGTCGAGTTGGGGCGCGCTCTCGCGATGCAGCCCGAACTGCTGCTGCTTGATGAACCGGTTGCGGGTATGAACTTGGAGGAGACCGAGGACATGGCCCGGTTCATCCTCGACATCCGTCAGGAACTCGGTATCTCGATGATCCTCGTCGAACACGACATGGGCCTCGTGATGGACATCGCCGATCGTGTGATGGTGCTGGACTTCGGCGAGATGATCGCGACCGGTCCACCCTCCGAGGTTCAGCGCGATCCCGCCGTGATTGCCGCCTACCTGGGCGACGAGGTAGGCTTCGCAGCAGCAGTTGGCTGAGGGTCGGCCCAATGGTGGCTGATTCGGACCGTTTCGGCGAGTTGGCATCTGAGCGCGTCGGCGCTGAGGTCAAGGGCGTCGACCTCGACCTGTTCCGCCTCTCGTTTGCACTCTCGCGTACGGCTACGAGGTTCGTGCGGCGCGTCGAGTCCACCGTGCACAGGCCGGCTGGCCTGACCTGGGCCGGATTCCGGGTTCTCTTCACGGTCTGGGCCTGCGGAAGCATGGAGTCCCACCAGATCGCGCACCTGTCGGGCCTGTCGAGGGCCTCGGTCTCGAGCGCGGTCAACACCCTCGAGCGCGACGGCATGGTCGCCAGGTCACGTGAGAGCACCGACCGGCGCCTTGTGACCGTGTCGCTGACAGGCCGGGGGAGCGACACGGTCAGCGAGGCATATGCGGCCCAGCACCGGCAGGAGGAAGCCCTCTTCGCAGGGCTGGAGGTAGAAGAGGTTGCGGCACTCACCAGAATGCTCGAGCGGGCTCTGGCCACACCATGGCCGGCCGAAGAGGTGTGATCAGGTCCTGATCCGCTCGCTGCCAGGGTCGTAGAACGGTCGGTATGACGCTGTGGCCGACACCCTGGTGCCGTTGACGTCGAGTTCAAAGTTGGCGGCGATGACCTCGTCACGGGGGGTGCCGCGCTCGTGTGAGACGTAGCCCATTCCGAGGGCGGCACCGACCGTGTGGCCGTACATGCCAGAGGTGGTCCGGCCGACCAGAACGCCGTCGCGCAGGATCGGCTCGTCGTGGTACAGGAGTGGTTCGGGGTCATCGAGCCGGAACTGCACCAGCCGCCTTGTCAGGCCCTCGTCCCTCTGGGCCAGCAGAGCCTCGCGCCCGATGAAACCGCCGGGCTTGTCCCAGTCAACCCCCCACGAGAGACCGGCCTCGAGCGGGGTGTCCTCGTCGGCGATGTCGTCGCCCCAGTGGCGGTAGGCCTTCTCCATCCGTAGTGAGTTCATGGCGTGCATGCCCGCCGGCACCAGCCCGATGGGTTGTCCTGTCTCCCACACCTGGTCAAACACCCCGAGTGAGAACTCGGTGGGTATGTACAGTTCCCATCCCAGTTCACCCATGTACGTGCGTCGGACCGCCGTGACCCGGGCGTATGCAAGGTCGATCTCCTGGATTGTCCCGAACGGAAATGACTCGTTGCCCAGGTCGGCGTCGGTGAGGGGACTGAGCACGCTGCGGCTCTCGGGGCCGAAGATGCCTAGTACCGAGTAGCCCGAGGTCACGTCTGACACGGTGAGCCTGGCACCGTCTTGTGTGTTCCGGCTGATCCAGTCGGCGTCACGTACCTGTGTGGAAAAGGCGGTGACTACAAGGAACCTCTCGTCGTCAAGACGGTTCACGGTGAGGTCCGCCTCGATGCCACCACGCTCGTTCAGCCATGTCGTGTAGACCGAGGTGCCCGGCTCTACGTCGATGTCTGCCGAGGAGATGCGGTTCAGCACCGTCGCTGCCTCGGGGCCCTGCACCAGGAGCTTGGCGAGCGACGACTGGTCGAACATGGCGACACCCTCCCTGCAGGCACGGTGTTCGGCGGCCGAGTGGTCGAACCAGTTCTGTCGGCCGTAGGAGTACTCGTAGACAGGTTTCACGCCAGCCGGAGCGAACCAGTTGGGTCGCTCCCATCCGCCTGCCTCGCCGTGGCAGGCACCCAGGTCGGCCAGGCGGTCGTGGAACGGTGAGCGTCTCACCCCGCGTGCCGTTTCGACCTGACGGAACGGCCAGTGCATTGCATACAGGAGCCCCAGGGCCTCGACGGAGCGGTCGTGCAGGTAGCGGCGGTTTGTCTGGAATCCCTGCATCCGTCTGATGTCGACATCCCACAGGTCCATCGGAGGGTGGCCGTTGACCATCCAGTCCGCCAGAACCTTGCCGGCGCCACCGGCTGACTGGATTCCGACGGAGTTGAACCCGGTTGCAACGAAGTGGTTTGCGAGATCCGGTGTCTCGCCGAGCAGGTAGCGGTCGTCTGGCGTGAATGCCTCGGGACCGTTGAAGAAGAGTCGAATACCGATCTCACCGAGCACAGGTACCCGCTGACATGCACGTTCGTAGACGGGTGCCAGGTGGTCCCAGTCCTCGTCCAACTGCATGAAGGGTCGGTCTGTCGGTGGGCCGCCCGCTCCGAAGGGCTTGGCCACCGGTTCAAAGGCTCCGACCAGGAGGCGTCCGGCGTCCTCCTTGACGTAGATGCAGTTGTCTGTGTCGCGGAGTGTGGGCAGGCCTGTGGGGAGGTCGGGGATTGGTTCGGTCACCAGGTAGAAGTGCTCGCAGGCGTGAAGGGGAATGTTCACCCCGGCCTGCCTGCCCAACTCGTGGGACCACATGCCGGCGCAGGTCACGACGTACTCGGACTCGATCGGACCCTGGTCGGTTTCAACCCCGACCGCCCGGCCGTTCTGCGTCAGGATCCGTTCGACGGAGATGCCCTCGATGACCGTGGCCCCGCGCTCCCTTGCCACTGCGGCAAGGGCCATGGTCGTCTCGACAGGTGAGGCCTGCGCGTCGCCCGGGATCCAGATCCCTCCCAGTACCCCTGTGGGGTCCATGAGTGGCCAGCGCTCGACGAGTCGGTCCACGTCCACAACCTCCACCTCGACCCCGAAGCTCCTGGCCATTCCTGCACCGCGCACCAGTTCTTCCATGCGGCCGGGGTTGTCTGCGAGGCTCACGGATCCGACAGGCCGGAAACCGGTGGGGTGGCCCATCTCGTTCTCGAGACGGTCGTAGAGGTCGGCTGTGTATGCGGCGAGCCTGGTCATGTTGTGGGTTGCCCGCAGCCGACCTACCAGGCCTGCGGCATGCCAGGTCGTGCCGCTGGTGAGGGTGTGTCGTTCAAGAAGGACCACATCGGTCCAGCCCAGTTCGGTGAGGTGGTAGGCGACACTGGCGCCGACGATTCCACCTCCGACCACGACTACCTGCGCACGTGAGGGAATGACCTTCGCCATCTTGATCCGCTCTCGATCCTGTAGGCGGGGCAGCGTGAAACGCCGACCCCTTGCGGTTAGCAAACTTAGCGCTTATGTTACTGTCTATAACTCCAGTGACTCCGGTCACCCTCCCTGGGAGAGTGGGGAACGATGTCGTTCTGGTCGCAGGAGTGTAGGCCCGCGCCGACCGGCGCGAAATAGGCCGTAAGGAGGGGGAGATGAACCGACAGCGTGACATGGCGCAACGCCACCTGTTGCCCCACTTCACCAAGGGAGCCGCCTGGCGTGATGCCTCCCTGCCGATCATCGAGCGCGGCGACGGTTGCTACCTGTGGGACACTGACGGCAACCGGTATCTCGACGGGCTGGCTGGTCTGTTCTGTGTGAACATCGGACACGGCCGCACCGACCTTGCAACCGCAGCCGCCAAGCAGATGGAGACCCTCGCCTACTCGACCAACTGGGGTACGGCGCATCCACCGGCGATCGAGGCCGCCTCAATGATCGCCGAGGTGGCCCCCGGTGACCTGAGCGAGGTGTTCTTCGTGAGTTCAGGTTCTGAGGCCGTCGAGTCGGCCCTCAAGTTCGCACGTAACTACCACCTGGCCCGCGGCGACGTCGACCGGTACAAGGTGATCTCACGGAACTGGGCCTACCACGGCACCACCCTCGGCGCCCTCGCCGTCACCGGCATCCCCAAGTTCCGCGACCCCTATCTCCCCATGCTCTGGGACGGCGTTCGCCACGTCGCCAACACCAACCAGTGCACCTCACCTCAGGGCACGCCGGTAGCCGACCTCTCGTGTGTGACGGCGATCGAGGAGATGATCCTGGCCGAAGGACCTGAAACGGTCGCAATGGTCATTGCCGAGCCCGTACAGAACGGCGGCGGTGCGCTGGTGCCTCCGGACGGGTACTGGCAGGAACTGCGTCGCATCTGTGACCGGTACGGCGTTCTCCTGTGCGCCGACGAGGTGATCTGCTCATTCGGCCGGTTCGGCCACTGGTTCGCCAGCGAGCGCTTCGGCGTGGTGCCCGACATGATCACCTTCGCCAAGGGCGTCACCTCGGCCTACCAGCCACTCGGCGGCATGGTCGTCCGAGGGCCACTGGTCGACGAGGTGTTCGACTCCGAAATGGGCTCCTACGTGCATGGCTCCACCTTCGGTGGGCATCCGGTGGCGACCGCTGTTGCGGTCGCCAACATTTCGGCAATGCGGGCCGACGGCATCATGGCGCACGTTCTCGACCATGAGGGCTACTTCGCCGATCGTCTCAGCGACCTCATTGACGGCCATCCGTGTGTACGTGAGGTGCGGGGTACCGGCTTTTTTTATGCCGTTGATATCTGTCAGGACCGCGATTCCGGCACTGACCTCAGCGCAAGCCAGGAATCAGCACTCCAGGGCGGGGTTCTCGGAGGGTTCGTACGTGAACAGAAGATGACCATTCGGCCCGATGACCGCGGATACACGGGCCTCACGATCTCGCCACCCCTCGTCGCTGACACCGAGGTGATCGACGACCTGACAGAGAGGGTCGACAGGGTGCTCACCCGTGTCGACACCTGGCTGGGCGAGAACCAATGAACGACAGATCGCGTCCGAACGGGCACGTAACAAAGGAGAAGAACATGAAAAGGCTGATTGCAGTCCTGATGTTGTTTGGCCTCGTAGCCGCCGCATGTGGCAGCGACGAGGCTGATGATGCCGTTCCGGCAGCCACCACGGCTGCCACTGCGGCTTCGGCTGCGACGACGGCTCCTCCGACGACGGTTGCTCCTGAGGCGACTGCGGGTCTGGATGAGTTGAATGTGGCGTATTTCCTGGAGTGGCCGACGGCCAACCAGGTCGCTCAGGTCGAAGAGACCTATGACGCTGCTCTGGGTATCAAGGTGAACTGGCTTCCGTTTGGCAGTGGTGGCGATA
>Ga0257118_1001543_pt1 | contig 13162 bp, 12 predicted proteins | sample SI112_150mmetaG_FD_190156 | JGI IMG/M metagenome (GOLD analysis project Ga0257118, IMG submission 190156) | Marine microbial communities from Saanich Inlet, British Columbia, Canada - SI112_150m | ecosystem: Environmental > Aquatic > Marine > Inlet | place: Canada: British Columbia | collected...
AGTGACCAAGCTTCTCACAGGTGACCAGAACGAACGTCAGTTCATCATTGGGGAGGAAGTAGATATCCTCGACGACATCATCGTAGACGCTGGGTCAATCTGGGCGGAGTCCCCCGCGCATGTTGTACACATAGGTTCCGGTCTACACCCTGAGATGCCGTTCGGCGTGTACATGCCACAACATGAGCACCCAGAAACTTACCTGATTCTTGGGTTCGAGACTGAGGTACCAGAGACGGTTAACAACTACGGCCATGAGGATAGGCTCGACGCAATCGCGGAGTCGGCTGGGCGTATTGTGGGCCCGCTGAGAATAAAGGGTCGGGCCACGGGGGCCATCGCTACACCAGTAGTGACTATCGATAGAACTAACGTTGCTCACGCCAAGTACTTTCTCACTGAGACAATCTTTCAGGCAGACAAGCTAACCGAGTGGAATCCTAAGTCGGACCCGGGCTTAAAGGTAACAAGGTACCTACCCATTGGTGGCACCGTCATCGATGAACTACAGATCCCACCGCTACCTGGCGGTACGGTTGAGCCCTGGAATACGGACAGCTTGTCTAACCCAGAGTTCTACCTCCAGGCGCGCAAGCACAGTATGGAGACCCAGCAGTACCCGTACGACTCCACCCTCGCAGACGCGTCCCAGTTTGTGCCTAGCCTTGACCCAGGCATGTACATGGACTGGGACCTGAGTGGTGAACCAGGGCCACCGACCAAGGCATCGTATGCCTGGCGGTATGGGTTTACTGATGTTGGTGACGTGCTGTCCACACCGACAGCTAGAACCGCATTCACGCCAGACGCTAACTCGTTGCCTGTAGAGAACACACATGTGGGAATGAAAGTGCTGAGCCGGAAGACCTGGCATTACACCCATGGGTTCACAGAGTTCTACATCCCGCCGCCGGTCATCAAGCTTATTCGAGAGGTCTACGGTGGCAGTAGCCTTAGGATTGAGGGCCACTACTTCGTTAACGATGACCCCACGCGGGTAGCTGTCCCCTCCGATCTACCTTCATCATTTGATGGGACAGGTGGTGGTAGCTGGGTCTTCATGCGTGAGATATCCACAGGCACAGAAATTCCACTAACTGCTTGGACATTTGAGACTGGGTTCAACATCGGTAAGACGGTTCTTGGTGCCCACGGGGTTACACAGACGAGTACGGGCCATGTGCTTGAATTCGTTGTACCAGTACTGCCCTCAATTGGTTGGTATGATATTATCGTGCGGAACTACCGCCCGTGGAAGATGCATGCGGCAGGAGCCCAGTTGTACCACATGGACGAAGCGGTAGCGGAAGCTGTCTATCTTAAGTCCCCAGGGTACTCAGGTGTTGGCTGGGGAACCGGCGTATGGGGAGGAGTATAAATGGCTGAGCTTCTATCGCTGGAAGAGTTGGTAAGTGGCGTCGGAGACGCTGGACCAGGTACGGCGCTGACAAACAAGCAATGCACTGACGCCATCAGCGTACACTTCGCTAATGGCCACGGTGGCGCACTGCTGACTATTGTAGCTGGTGCCCCAGCGGCCCCAGGTGATTATGGTAACCCGGTCTGGGAAATCTATGGCCCTGCTGAGTCAGCGGTAACCCTGACTGGAGCAGTCACTGACAGCACACGTACCTTCACAGCGGACTATCCGGGTAGATACTTCGTTAGGTTGACGGCCACACCTTGGGGTGGATCGGCCACCACATACCCAGCCGGTGTAGCAGAAGTTAAGGACCCCCAACTAAACGTAGCATCTATCCCGGCCCCCAACGAAGCTGCGGAGTTTGACTCTGCCTTTGGTTGGTCCCGTGATGCAGAGCAGGCGCATAAGACCTTCTCTAAATCCCTTGGGTTTAGGGAGATCGTTTCAGTAGTCAGTGCCGGTGCCCTAATCAATGCAGGTAAGCTCGTTGCGCCTTCAGGGGCTTGGTTAGCCCAGTGGAAGCTGTCGAATATCAGCTACGCGGACTTCAACAACTTCGTTATTGAGGTTGTAGAGGTAGACGACGCTGCAGCGGCTATGGCCACTGGTCCGGTGTTCCTACTTCTAGAAGACACGGACTCGGCTGACCCCACCCGGGAGAAGGCGCTAGCCCTGGTCAAAGGTATCGTACCTATAGACACCACTGTGTTTGGCGGTGCTCCGGCTAACGGTGTGGACATTTACGCCGATGGTGTTGGTGGTAACCCAGAGTTCACTACTACCGCGCCTGGAGTTACTGACCGTAAGGTCGGTAAGATCATTAACAATGATACCGAGATAGTCTCACCGCCCGGGAGCATCTACTTCGATGGCCACTTCGAAGCGTTCTACTACGAACTATACGTGGCTAATAAGCTCACGGTAGGCGGATTGATTGACCCCACAGGTGTAGAGTTTGAGCCTGTAGCCGCTAACCCTGGCGGAATTCCGGCCAACACTATCTGGCTCGACAGCTTGGATAGCGACAAACCCAAGATTGGCTCCAGCGATATCCTTCTATCCTCGTCGGTTAGGATGGATGTGCAGACTATTGTTGCTGACCCGTTCCCGGCAGTTAACAACACGTCCTACGTATGTACGGGTGGCCCTTTCACAGTGACCCTACCCCCAGTAGGTACTTCGCTTGGGTTTAGGATCACGATCGTAAATAATACGCCAGCCGACGTAATCACGGTTGCCGGTGACGCTGCCGATACGATCATCGGAGCAATCACGTACCCACTACCCGCACAGTGGGACTCAGTTACTGTGTGGACAGACGGCCTTGAATGGTTCGTGGAGTAAGACATGATCGCAGAGGTCCAACTATCGACCCCTTCATATCATTTGTGGATATCCACTACCAGAGCACCGGTCTCGCAACTAAGAACAAGGCCCCAGATTTCTATCTCTAAGGGTAACTATACAAGGATAACCACATGGGACTTTTAGGCGAAAATCTACGGGTTGAGGTCAACTTCGCACTTGGCGTTTACGATCGTGATTCTGGTGAACTACTCGAGTACCGAGAGGTGCACAACGTCTGCACCAACACGGGAAGAACCTGGATCTCGCAGCTATTCGGTAGCAGCGATTACACACAGTCTCCGCCCACACCCCACACAACTGAGAAGGCCACGTATATCGGGTTCGGCTGTGGTGGCGTACTCCAGACCAGTAATAACTTCGCGGCCACGCAGGCGGAGCTGACCACCGTCACTGCGCTCGAGGACCCGGTCCCTCTGTCCGTGAATGGCACTCTCCGTACCTACCTTAAGACTGTCGACAGTCAGTCTGCTGGCTCAGTGTACTTTCCGGGTAACTATCGGACTGTATTCATTGTGGACGTTCTTGAGTCTGAGATTTCATTCGCGGGTAATACTACGCGGACGAGCGCTTACGGAGTTGGAACCTCGGTACCTATCTCCGAGGCTGGGCTATACCTAAACACGGCCCTACCTACGTATAATCACGTCAACCCAGTTCCCGCTGGTCAGGCCGACCCTGCTGCGGCTAACCGTATGATCTGCTATAACACCTTCGAGCCCGTCACCATTACACCGAATGTCGTGGTACGTGCCGAGTGGGAACTACGCGTCTAGAGGAATAACACATGGCTTACAAGACCTTTGGTCGCTTAGCGGGTAAGACTCTAGCCGAGAGTGCACTCGGCGAAACTTCGGATCCGAACTCAACACACAAATATGACCCGGCTAATCCCGGCTCTAAGTTTGCTGCGTATGGTGAGGACGGATTATCGCTGGTGCTCAATAGGGCGCTAGGCGCTATGTCTGCCAACACAGATTACCTGTACTCGCTGCTGGGTAGCCCGTCGTTTAGAACCGACATCCTCACCCCCGTTAGAGCCGGAGCTACTAACTATGGATTCACGGCCCTGACTGGGCTGACCATCGGTACTCTACAGGCTGACCTAGGTGTCGGTGCTAGTAGGCCCGTGCAGTGGATGTACCTAGGTCTTCACCAGGACCAGATTGGTAAGTACCTTAAGCTCTATCGACGCAAGGCAACTAATAACGCCAATGGCGATATCTCTGAGTCAGGTGAGCACAACGACGTTGAGCCAACAGACGCCAAGCTAAACTCCAACGGAGCTACTGCATCATTCTTCCCGGCCCAGACCTACCCAGGTTCAGAGGAGCATTCGCTCGTTAGCGCGGTTCCGCCCATTGCTAGAATCATTACGGACCTACCTCCGTACAACCAAGCTGTCCAGTCGGTCAGCATAACCAAGTGGGATACCGATGGTGTATACATCACCGCATACTCTTCGGATGAGCTGTACCTGCGTCCAGGTTGTTTTATTGAAGTCTACAACGAGACTTCTCCGACCTCGAACAACGGTCTATGGCGTATTGAGGAAATCCGGCGTGCGGATAAAACAGATCCAGATGGAGATAAGCTTATCCTCAGCCGAGGTGGGCTACACCGGATTGCGGTCGACGACCCGACCCCCTTCAATGCTGGGGAGAAAGTAAGTTGGCAGAGCATCCCCAACGACGGGATTGCCTCAGCTCTTAACGCACGTGAGCACTTCGCTTACATTGCTTACATCGCAGACCAAGACCTCTACCTCACTACGCTCCCCGCAGGTGAGGACTTTAAGGTCCAAGGCGCGAATATCGCTTACAAGTCCGATAGTAACGCGGCCAACTACCACGGGTTTAAGAGCGCAGGCAGCATAGGCCTAATCGACCGTGAGAGTGGTGCAGACCAGAACTGGTCCCTAAAGGTTGGCACGCTTATCTACAACGTGTCCGGCGCAGGTAACACTGACGTTATTGACGCTATTGGGGCGGGGTACCCCGTTCGGTTCGACCTAACATCCGCCACAGGTAACTTCTACGGGTGCAGCCCCATGGGTTGGGCACTGAACCCATCTCTAGTATTCGCGGCTGATACCGTCATGGGTGGCGATTACTACGCTGATTGTTTCACGCTGACCACCGTCCGTGAGCAGCTTTCTGGCGCAGGAGCTACCGCCGCTCGTGGTCTTAAGGAGTCCCCCTTCTCAGAGTTGGGCATGTCGCGTAACGAGATCCACGCTCTGCGCTCGTACCTCAAGTACATGAAGGTAGGTAATAACCACCTCACGTTATCAGACAACTCACTCAACGGCCCTATGGCTGCTTCTAGGCAGGTACTGGGTGAGCAGCTCTGGAAGATCACAGTAGTGCCTCAGGGACACGCTACGCCCGTGGCTACGAACGTCAGCCCTGGCGATACTCTCACCATCTCCATGCCTGCAGCGGGCACCATTGTTAGCCGGGATACCACAGCCGTCGTGGTTGAGGTTGACGCCAATGAGTCACTAATCCTTAAGGAAGTCACATACATCGGATGGAGTGATCAAGAGGACTTTACGTTTAGCGCACCGCTAGTTGACGGTGGTGTGGGTGTAGGCTCTAGCTTCACTGCGGCGGGTGACCTGTTCTGGCTCGATACGATCGATATCTACCCCTACCTCAAAGACGAGGCAGCGACCCCGTACTACCCCGGGTTTGGCCTAAACGCCGCATACAACTCGATGTACAGCGCTATCGATAAGGAGCGTGGCAGCGCTCGAGGTAAGTACATCCAACTGTTGGTCAACAACCCCGTGACGCTTCTACACCCAACTATTGGGTTGGCTAACTGGTACGAGACCTTTTCGATCAAGGCCGATGACATCAACATCGAGATGATCAACCTGAAGGACCGTGCGGGTAACTACCGTGCCCGTATTAGGAGCTTCACAGAAACAGCGCCCGACCCCAATCCTAAATACCCGGCTGCTGGCTATGGGTCCACGTACCCGTTGCAGTTCTACGATACCAATACTGCGGCAGATATCGACTTCTCCGGCCCAGCCACGAACCAAAGCACACTTCCTACAGGTACGTACTCAGTCCTTGGGGCGATCAATAAGAACGTCTCTTGGGTGAGTGGAGATACCAACCCCTGGTCCACTGATATTATTAGTGGAGGTGCCTGCTCCTATGCGGGCTTGGACGTTAGCACCGCAGCAGCGTCGTACACCAAGCAGGGACAGTCCTACACCGAGGCAATCCAGACTAACTGGGTCACACTCGCCGACCCCTCTACGAATTACATCACGTACAATGTCTCCACCAACACCTATGCAGCAGAAGCCACGATTGATCCCAGTGATGATGATAAGGTTTACCTCCATAAGTATGTTGTGGCAGGCGGTATTGTCACCGTGGATGTCGACCTCCGTATGCACATCCAACGGGTGGATCAACGGGTGGACTTATACGTAGGTTCCTTCCACACACCCTTTGACAGCTATACAGACCAGGTCGGTCACTTCGATACGTTGAGTGGTGCCATCGCTGCCATCGATGTCATGAATAACGATAGTGCGGGCTCCTACAATAGAGCTTGGCGCATCAAGGTTATTGGTAACGTGTTGGAATCTAGCACTGCCCTACCAATCGCTATTCCCACAGATGGTCTGATTATTGAGGGGGCACCGCATAGTGACCATCGACTCGTGTGGGGTATCGATAATGCTGACTACCAGGGCGCACTGTTCGATATGAATGGCAAGAGCGGCCTCGTATGGCGTGATTTACATATCCACCACGACGACTCGGCGGCCACACCACAGGCGGTGATCAGTAGGGTTGTGTGGGATGAAGCAACTGTGGGAGCTGTGGGGGGTTGGTTATTTCAAAACGTAACTATCACCGCCGCTATAGCAAGCACCCTACACTCGTTCCTGTATGTTAGTGGCTCCACCTCTGCAACTAATATTAGGGTAGAAGATTGTAACTGGAGTGGCGCTAGTGAGTTCGGGATTCATATCTCAGAGCCAAGTAGAGTTTGGATCACGCAAACTGAGCTAGTGGGGACGGAAACACAGGCAGGAGTAGGTGGCGCGGTTGCAGGAATCTATCTCTATAGTGCCGCTGGCACGGAAGGCGTTTGGGTAACCGACTGCGAGGTCAACACCTTCCAAAGCGTAGGTATTTGGTGCGGAAGAATCGATAAACCAATCATCCGAGGTAATGTTATCCATACCATTGACGTTGCTGATACTACCAACACCGACGTTACGGTTGAGGCTGCGTACGGCATCTACCTAGACCTGAACTGTGACAAGGGAGTCGTCAGTGGTAACGAGGTTGAGTTTATAGGTGCGTTCGCGGGCGCTCCCGACACGGTGGCGGGTATCCACGCTGACTGCTCCAAGACCCGCGTCTACGGAAACAGCGCTAGCCTTTTAGGTGCGTTGGCCACACAGTACGGTATCTGGCTAGGAGCCAACTCCACCAATTGCATCGCGGACACTAACCAAACCAATAACTACGGCCTCACCGATGCGGGTGCAGCCAACACTGTTGGTGCCAGTAACCGAGACGACGTGTAATAGCTAAACAGAGACCGAACGGCCCCACCCCCCGAACTTCGGGGAGTGGAGCCATTGGGCTGAGGCAGGTAAGGCCACCCGCTGTTCTGTTAGGCCACCACCTCGAGGCCAGCCTTCTCGAGGCCATCCTTGGCTGCCTGGATCGCCTGAGCGACCGCATCATCCGTCATGGCCGCAACGCCGTCTTCGCCGTGCTGGGCGAGGACCTGCTTCTGCGCGGCCTGGGTGAGCAGTTCGTCGGCCTTCTTCTCTTCGGTGCGGATGTGTGCCTTACGGCGGCGCTCCGAGTTGAAGTCGTCCACGGAGTCCGTGATGCCTTCACGAACCCAGTTGCCGAAGCCCAGCCCGAAAGCCACGCATCCGTAGACGAAGGCGATCGTCGCGCCCTGGGCCGCAACGCCACCAATCACTTGCATTTTCGAGGGGCTCTTCTTACGTCCAAACATGATGATACTCCTGTATCCTGGAATGAGTACTCGGTATGAGTCCTCTTCATAGTACTTATCCCAAGAAACTCACCATGTTTTGCACTTTTTAGTCTGCTTTTGGGACTGCCCGAATATCCTTAATTGGGGTGTCTTTTAGGCCGTAATTGTTGTTGACCAGGATGAGTAGTGCATTCTCGATGTACCCCATACGTACACCTAACTCACTCACCTCGGTAGCAAGGTCCTGAACCTGACTCACAGCAACAGGGGCCATCGCCTTAATGAGCTGTGCAGGCAAACCTCTAACTCGAGTGGTCACCTCGTCCAGGTTGTCCACAAGCAGTGTGAGCCGAACATCAGACTCCTTAGCCGCTGCAGGGGTCAGCACTGGCCGAGGCTGCTTACGCGGAGCTTGTGGGATCTTAGGGGCGTTCACCGAGAGCACCGTCCCCGCAGGCAGCTTAGCCGCAGTCACGACTGTCTTCTTAGTGGTGGTCGCCTCGTTCTTCAAAACCACCTTGCTAGCGGCCTTGGCAGCCTTCTGACGCTCTTTGTACGCCTTCAGGGCCGCAGGGGCAGTTAGTTCACCGTCGTCGGTCTCTATGGTGATTGTGGGGATTCCTGGGCGCTTGGGGTTTCTACCCAAGATGAACCCTTGCAGGTCATTCACGTAATTCAACACAGCCTGATCGCGGAATACATCCACGTTGAGCTGAGACAGGTCCAGCCCTTTGAAGATGGCTCCACCGTCACCTGCGATAGCTTTACCCAGCTCATCCGACTGCAGGGCATACGCATCGCTGGGGCTGAACTTCTCTGTCATCAAGGAGATGATACTTCGCATCTCAGGGCCGGTTAGTGCCTTCAGGTCCACTGCTCGGATTGTTCTCGGACGACCCCGTTTCTTCATTATCATTGTTATCCCCTACTACAATCTGCTGATGGCAACAGATGACTGTTAGATCTTGGTGGTTGAAGCAGTTCCCATCACAGGGTAGCGACAACCGGTTATCGTTATCTTGTATGTACTGCATGAGCTCACGTCTCATGACATCAATGGGGCTGCCTTCAGGGTGGAACCCTCGCTCAAACGCGAGCAGCCTACGCATATCATCCGCACCCATATCTGGGGGTACGCGGATTCCTCTATTACGCCAAACCAATCCTCGAAGCTCACTCAAGGACAATGCCGTCTCTTTCGTGGCTATACTCTTCGATTTGGATACTAACTCCTCCATCTTCCACCCCCTGTTCGGCCTGGACCTTCTCCACGTCTACACGTAGGAAGTTAGAATCGTCCACACCAAGAGAATCGGACAACACATCCTCGATGACCTTAATCATGTTGGATACGTCCCTACGCTTGTAACGAGACTTAGCCTTTCCAGGCCACCCCTTGTTCTCCAGCGCAGGTAAATGAAAGACCATGGTCAGCTTGTAAGCCACCCCATCCTTTGGCCCGGTGTATGTCAACTTAATCTGCTCGGCCAATTCCAGCTTGGTCCGGGCCTTATATTGCTTAGCTTCCTTGGACTGGACAGGCCCCCTACGCGTATGCACATACATACGGTTAGTAGAGGGTGGAAGCCGCGCTACGTAACCCTTGAATAATATTGTCATTACGGTTTTTCCGTCGCGGTAAACTTGAAGTTCTTAGCGCTGTACGGGTTGGTTTTCTTATTAGGGATGTCGCGCTGGCCCAAACCGGTAGATGGGGGCGGGCCGGCGAACTTACTATTACGCAGGTACAATTCCCTAGACACCCTTTCAATGGACTTGGAGATCTTACGGCGACGCTCCTCTAGGCTCTCGTGCATCTGCTTGAAGTACAGGTGGTCACATATAACGGTAACCACAGCATCGTGGCTCTCGATATACGCTTTCCGCGCTTCAGCGTTAGAGAGGCTCTTGGGAAGGTCACGCGCAGTAGTAGCTCTCACATAGGCGATGCGCGCCTTAGCAGAGTCCTTGCGCAGGATGTACCGGGTGATCTGGTCAGATAGATAGTCGTAGAAGTTTAAGAGATCATCGTAAAGATCTTTCAGCGCGATCTCTGTTCTACCACTAAGCCTACCGTCGATCCTGGGCTCATCCGTTCTTGCAGTCATATCCGGGTTAAATCCGGTTGCAGCAAGGTCCTTCTCCAGGGCGTCCTGTAGTTCTAGGAATGGGTCTCGGTCAGACATATTGGCTCACAGTGGTGCTTAAATTTACATTGCCGACAGGTGTATGACTTATTCAGGCCTAGCGGAGCTACGCCCTCTGTCACAGCAGCTTCGGTTTCCCTTATGATCTGCACGATCTGTTCCCAGATCTCCACATCGAACCGGACCCTAAACAGGCGCATGTCCCCCGTATTGCGGTTGATGTAAAGCAACTGCGTACGTGGGATGTCCAATGCCGCCATGTAGCAGGTAACCTGCCACAGGTGCTTCTTTTGCGGTTTCACCAGTACTTTGTACGATGCGTCACCAATAGACTTCAGCTCAATGACCCAGTCCTTCTCACGGAGAACACCGTCAGCGTGGCCGTAGATATTGAGAGCCTCAAAAGCGATAACCGGTTCAGGCTCGAAGCCAGGAAACATCTTCTCGAGAGTTGCCTGGATGCCGTCGTGGATGATGTGACCCAACTTAAATAGCTTCCGCGCCTTAAAGGACGAGGAACGCTTTGGGGTAATACCGATCCTATCGTAATACAGAGCCCTTCTACAGGCCTGGGGGTGGAGACTAGAGGGGTGGTAAACCCCTAACTTCCTTGAGTAGTTCTTTGCTTCTTTAGCGTAAGAGTACTCAAGTTCGATCCCTAGGTCGAATGTATCTCCTGGCAGAGCGCGCTTACTGTAGCACCTACCTGGAAACTGGTTATCGCTCATGTGGGCCTCTAAGGCTTTGAGAGAAGTAGGAACTCCTCATAATTCATTAGGAGGTACGGCTCATCTTCGACTATGAATCGGTGAACCTCACCTGCAATTATTCGCCGAGCTAGTGCCTCGGTAATAACCAAGGTCTTACGCTCGACGGTGGATTCTTCGGAGACGTCCAGTTCTTTGCCGCTGAGATCATAGATCTCGTTCTCCGGCATCAGGACGACCTCTTCATGAAGCTTTATCTGGATAGCGTACGCGGGGCATTTACCCTCGATACACGCCTGCTTTCTCAAGAACTCCATGTCCTTTATGTCTACTCGAAAGACCGCAGCGTCTGTGGTCTTGCTTTCAACTAGGACTTTTAGATTTCTCTGATCACGCTTAAGACCAGGAAGGGCACCAGAAGCTGCGCTCCGAGTACCCCCAATGTCCTTAGCGATCCTAATTTCCTGCTTATCGCTTTTTGTTAGCTTAGCCATGGATCCTATTATTTTTGTTACGAGCTCTCTGTGTTGATCGGAAGCATAGATCTCTTCAGCAGTAAGCCTCCAGGAGCTAGCGATAAACTGAGTTTTCACCCAGGGAATGCTAGCTCCCGGAACACCTACTAGGACCGGCAGACCGCTTTTCTTATGTGTGACCCAATAGTCCTCTTTCTTAGGATTTGGATTACGGTGCACCGAAAGCCCAGGAACTAGGTCCCACGCCTCAACAGGTTTGATCTTCCCAGAGAGTGAGACTAGTACCTCAAGCTTTGCCATCCCGAATGGCCTCCATAACAGCTACCCGAATTTCATCCTGGAGCTGTCGAGACTCACGGATGATCGGGACCACTGCTTCAAAGCCGCCAGAGATGGGCTCTTCGCGGTCCAGAATGTAATAGTGCCGACCACGGTTACGCACGATCTTGTACGCCTTAGCCACGTTGGCCAGGTCTAGCACAAGGTCTACTCCCCCATCAAAGAGGAACTCGTACATCCCGTTGGCACCCTCACTGATACCGTGCTTACCCTTAGCAATCTTCCAGCCGATCTTCTTACCAACCTGGTTCGTACCTTTACGTATGGCACCCAGTGGCCGGAGGTGGACGTCAGTAGCCTTGGCGTGCTTAAGAGCAAATCCGCCACCCTGTACGGTGGGTCTAAACTTAGCACTCATGGCGTTGAGGTTAGCTCGGACGGGGTTAAGCATCATGATGGTGGTCTCATTTGGATCACCATTGTCCTGCGGGACCCTAATCTCGGTGTACATCTTCTGCAGGAACTGAGTCATGAGACCCGCCCAAGAAGCAATCCGAGGGTCCTCACCCAGTTGCTTAACCACATTATGCCGGGTCTGACCGGAGCCCAGCTCGTTTACGATTCCCAGTTGGAACTCATTACTCCCGATGAACTGCAGGATTACGTCCAGCATGGTTTCCGCTGGCTTGTCCAGCACCACTTCCGGATCTAAGTCCACGAACAACAAGTTACCCGTGTTAATTCCACGGATACCCTCAGCAATGTCTTCCAGCCCATCAGGGGGGTAGCCAAGCGAGATTAGGTCGTTGTCAGTGTAGGCGACGTCTACCCCGGAGAACCGCATGAACGTCCGATCTGGTTGGTATCCGAAGCTCATCCAAAAGATGCAGCTATCTTCTCCGTACAGACGTTGGTTCTCAGCCATCATCAAGTTAGTAAGGTAATCCTTACCTACGCCATCTGGTCCATGGATTTGATGGACACCACCGGCTGTGAACCCGCCCTTCAGGGCGATGTCCATGCTTAAGATGCCGGTTGGGCGCTTGATGTGGAACGGGGTTTTTACGTCAGCGAGGTTCGATACTCTAGCCGCGCCTTTTAGATCTTTTTGTATTCTTTTGATTAACCTGGATAGATCTTTCGGCATTAGTCCTCAGAGAGGTCGGCCTCCTTCTTGGTCGCTGCAGGAGCGTCCTTAGAGTTAGCCTGGGCCTCTTTTATCTTTGATTTAGCTTTACCAGATGCAACCACTGTTCTGGCCTGCTCAGGTGATATACATACCCCAAGTTTGACCAACTCTTCAACCATATTCTGGTCAACGCCGTATTTTTCCATCATCGTCTTCTAGCTCCCGTAACTCCGTGAATAATGTCGCGGAGGTAAAGACGGTAGCACAATCGAGACATTTAACATCCCAGCTAGTTTCGAACTCGGATGTTTCTTCTTCGGGCGATAAGTTTATACCCCCATCAAACGCGGAGTCTATGGGGTGGCAGTGGTATACGAATTCAACGTACCGGAGCCGTGTTCCTGAACACACAGGGCACGGCGGATTTTCAATTAGGTTTTTCATCATCCAGATCCCAGCCTTCTTCGAATACGATAAAGGGAGGGGGCTCTGGTGGCGTGTAGTCTACATGGACCAACCTAGGGATTCTGTCGTCGTAGAAGGGGACCATCTCTGGGCCGCGATCATCGTCTTCAGGTTTACTAGGGACCGTGACAACAAATTCCATAACTGACCTCCGAGGTCGTTTACTTTGCCTCTAG
>Ga0257118_1001579_pt1 | contig 12904 bp, 13 predicted proteins | sample SI112_150mmetaG_FD_190156 | JGI IMG/M metagenome (GOLD analysis project Ga0257118, IMG submission 190156) | Marine microbial communities from Saanich Inlet, British Columbia, Canada - SI112_150m | ecosystem: Environmental > Aquatic > Marine > Inlet | place: Canada: British Columbia | collected...
ATAATTGGCTTCATGGTTTGCGGTTGATGGTGATTGATCCGTGATGGTCGCCTTGAGCGCCACAGAGAGATGTCCAGTGGGCCACCCAAAAGTACACGCCATCAGGCAATGCGCCTGTCCGGGATTCCCCACCCCAAGCAAAGTTTGGATCCGTGGTCTCAAAGACCAGCTGTCCCCATCGGCTGTAAACCTGAAAATTCAGTGAGGCCAATGAGGACTGTGCAGCTTCCGGCAAATAGCACCAATCATTCACCCCATCCCCATTGGGCGTAAAAATGCTAGGGAAAATCAAAGCATTCATGTCATCCATGCCCACCTGGTAGGTGACGGTCAGGGTATCATAACGCAAGCAGGTGCTGTCAACTGCCACTACGACGATGTCATGGGACCCAACGGTAGTCGGTAAACTGATGTATTGGCCCCAAATTGCTGCCCCACTCAAACCATTGGGGTACCAGGCATAATGGGTGGCTTGATTGGCTGCTGCATTCAAGCTGACTTGTGGCGGGCTTGTGCACGGGTCCACAGTGGCATCCGTGACAATGTTGCCTAAAGGGGATCGGAAAGACACCACCCAAGTTGCCGTATCTGCCAATCCACACAGGGTATCGTAGGCAATCAAGGTGATGGTAAAGGGGCCATAATTGGCTAATAGATAATCGTGAATCAAGGGGCACTTCATGACCTCATAGTGAGAATCGCCATCGCCCCACAGCACCAAAAGCGCATGGGAATTCAAAGAATCTGTGGGGTGTAACTCCACATGATGTGTGCTGTCACAGAGGTCATAAACCAATGACATGTAGGCCTTGGGTGGATCAGGCAAATGCACATGAAGAATCAAAGTCTGGCTGGCCCAGGTCTGGCAAAGGGTGTCCCAGCTGCTGACTTGAATCACATACATGCTATCGGTGGCATACCAATGAGTTTGTCCCAGCGGAGATGTCACAGACTGCACGATTCCATCACCCCAATCAATGCGAGCTGAATCTGACCGCAAGGCCACACCTATCAGTTCCGCCTCTGTACCAATGCAGAGGGAATCTTTAACCAGTTGCAAGTCCAATTGTGCCGCTTGTTGCTCAAAAGCGATTTGCACAGCTGCCATGTTGCAGTTGCTCGATCCATTGATGGTGGCATAAGCATTGTGAGGGAATACGGGCAGCAATGAATTGCCGCCACAGCCAGCACAAATCGCTTGATGAATGACTCCGTTAGGGTCAAACCGGGAGGTGCCTCCATCCACATGCTCTGCGCTACCCTGCCCACCAAAGTAGGTTGCGTACAAGGGCGAACCGTGTCGACCCAAAACCATGAAATAAAAATCACTGCCATCAGTGATGCTGTCATAGGCATCTGGCGTGGTGTACAAATTGGTGGTGTTACCTGTCCCCGAACTGTTGACCAGCCCACCCCAACCAGATAAGTAAATGGAACCACAGGGGTCCATGGAAAAAGCTGTGGGAGAGATGTTAGGTCTGGCACCTGATGGGGAACCAAATGATTGCACGCGGTAAAGGCTATCAAGCGACAGGGGCATCCATGCAATGAATTGTGCCCGGGCGCTTTGCGACCAGTGGCTGCCCACGTCCTGCAAGCCCACCTGACTCAAGCCAATGAAGGCGATGGCGCTGGAGTCTCCCGTGGTCAACCAGGCTCCCTTGGGTTGATGGCCAACCATGAATGCTGCATCGTAAAGGTTTTCACCCAAGTAACTGCTTGCAATGAGGCTGCCATTGCTTGCGTCGTAGGTGCTGATCCATGCGTCCACATTCCCTCCTCTGCTAGTTTGGTAGGCATTCGAGCTGGCGAGATTGTCTGATGTGCTAGCGCCAACTACGGCCAGAACCTTTTGGTTGTTGTGATCGACCAAAGTGGCACCAAAGCAGGCATCCAATTGACTGCCGCCAACCAATGAGGCCCAGTTCAGGGAATCCAAGAACGGTGACCATTGCATGATCAATCCATCTTGCGAACCACCCAAAGTGCTGTCCAAGGTGGCTGGAAAGTCGGCTGACTGGGTCGATGAAACAGCATAAATGGCATCCGATGTCACTAAGACATCACCCCGTGCCTGGTCACCATAATTCATGGGAATTAGGACATTGATGCCGTCTGATCCCGAGCCCCCCGCATAGGTAGACCCAAGCAATTGGGACCCTGTGGAATCCAAGCGAAACAGCACCAAATCCGGCCCGGGATTGAATTGTGTACCGCCGCCATTGGTGGCAGGTCCACCTGCCATTGTGCTATCCCAAGATTGACTGGTATGGGGGAAATTGCTGGAATTGCTCGTTCCCATCACAACCAGATCCCCATTGGGAGCTACCATCATGCTATGCGGCTGTTCAGCACCTGAGCCGCCCACATAGGTAGAGGATATGATGGATAGACCATCACCAGCAAATAGCATGAATGCCATGTCAACTGCGCCACCAAAAATGGATTGAAACCCATTGCTGGTAGGGTACTGACTGCCAAAGGCTGTTCCACCTGCCCATGTTCTTCCCATGGCATCATAGGTTGCTGTGTAGCCAAAGTTGTCACTGGTTGAGCCAGAAAAGCTGCTGAAACGGTAGATGGGATCAATGACCGTTGCCCTTTTTGCATGCATCCGCCATTGCTTGCCATCACGTCGCCATGTGGACTTCACCAATGCCTCTTTTGCATACGATGCAGGCATGCTAACATGGATGGACCCTGCTGGCAATTGAAGGCGAAGTTCATCGCGGTATGCTGACTGCCGATTCACCCCTTCCCATTGGGAACGAACCCTTGCTAAGGCCTCTGATTGCTTTGCATGCCATGTGGTTTTGAACTGATTACCCTGCACCGATATTCGCAAATCCACGCCGGGGTAGACATTGCGTAACCAACCTCCCTGAGCCAATGTCAGTCCGGATGCTTGTCGCTTCCCCAAGTGAAAGTTCACCACCTGAGATGTTTCGCTGGCATCGGATTCCCAATGGCTTGATTGATTGGCATCAACGAATCGCTCTGTGCTGACCCAGATACCTGAATCCAAGGCCATGGCAAACCGCAACCCATCGTGCAGGACCCACACCCTGGCATCGCCCATGTTGACTGCTGCCACAACATCATCGTGCCACTGGCCATGATTGGCAACCAAGCCGTAGCTGCTGCCGCTAAGTGCCTGCGAAAGGAGGGTCGCGGGGAATAGCAGCACGATCAATAGACCCGAAAAATGTCGCATGCTTTGCATTCCCCCAATTTACGGCAGACTCATGCTTTAATAAGGTGCTCGGCTAGTCTTCCTCTGCGTTGCTTTGCGCCATCAAAAAGGCCTTGAGGAAGACATCAAGATCTCCATCCAAAACAGCATCTGGGTTGCCTGATTCAACGGACGTTCTGACGTCTTTTACCAGCTTGTAAGGGTGCAACACATAGTTGCGAATCTGGCTGCCAAATTCGATTTTCATTTTACCAGCCTCGATCTCCGTTCGCTTGGCATTCCTTGCCTCAATCTCCGCTTCATACAAGCGAGATTTGAGCAATTGAATCGCTTTCTCTTTGTTCTTAAGCTGGGAACGGGTTTCTGTGTTTTCAATGACGATACCCGAAGTTTTGTGCCGGAGCCGGACCCCTGTTTCCACCTTGTTGACATTTTGCCCACCTGCACCAGATGACCGGAACGTGTCCCAGCTGATGTCAGACAAATTGATTTGAATGTCAATGGTGTCGTCCACCAAGGGGTAAACATACACGGAGACAAAGGATGTGTGTCTTCGGGCACTTGAATCGTAGGGGCTGATTCGCACCAAGCGATGGACCCCGTTTTCGCCCTTGAGGTACCCAAAGCAATAATCTCCAGAAATCTCCAGTGTCACAGTTTTGATGCCTGCCACATCGCCCGATTGAAAATTCAATTCACGCAGACTGTGGCCATTCCGCTCTGCCCATCGAATGTACATGCGCATCAGCATGGCTGCCCAATCGCAAGACTCTGTTCCACCGGCACCAGCTGTGATTTGAACCACCGCGCTGAGCTTGTCTTCTTCACCGGAAAGCATGTTGCGAAACTCCATGTCACTCAAGTTGGTCTCAAGCTCTTCAACCGCCTTATCTACATCACTTTCCTCGAGTTCGCCTTCCTTGTAAAACTCCACCGACAACTTCACTTCCCCCAGTTGCGCAATCAATAACTCATGGCCATCAATCCAATACTTGGTTTCACGGATTTTCCTCATGACAATTTCTGCTGCCTTGGAATCATTCCAAAAGTCTGGATTGCCTGTGCGTTCCTCCTCATTGGTAAGATCCAGGCGCCTTTTCTCAATGTTGAGGTATTTGCCCAAAGTCTCAATCCGCTTGCCGAATTGATTGATTTTTTCTGAGGTGATCATGTTGGTAAAAGTAAGGCGGCTTACCTTAGTCAGATGATAGCAATGCAAGCAGATTTTCGTTCTGATACCGTTACCCGCCCTACGCAAGCCATGATGCAAGCCATGATGCAAGCCCCATTGGGTGACGATGTTTTAGGTGATGACCCTAGCGTCAAGCTTTTGGAAGCCTACGTTTCTGACTTATTCGGGATGGAAGACGCCCTGTTCTGCCCCTCTGGCACCATGACCAATCAGATTGCCATCAAGGCACACACACAACCTGGCGATGAGCTGATATGCTCTCATTTGGCTCACATCTACAACTACGAAGGGGGCGGTATCGCAGCCAATAGCGGCGTTCAAGCCAGGTGTGGCGGTGATGACTTGGGTCGATTAACTGCCGATGACGTGAAGGCCCTGATTCAACCTTCTGGCAATGTCCATCTGGCGGCAACCCGACTGATTTCTGTTGAAAACACAGCCAACAAAGGTGGGGGATCCTGCATGGGTCTTCCCATGCTTGAGGCCATTGGCCAAGTTGCAAAATCTCATAACCTGGCCTACCACCTTGATGGGGCACGGCTCTTCAATGCCCTGGTTCGTGACAAGGAAGACCCCAAGTCTTATGGCCAGTGCTTTGATTCTATCTCCTTGTGTTTAAGTAAGGGGCTGGGTGCGCCCGTGGGTTCCCTGTTGTTGGGAAGCAAGACCTTCATTCAATCGGGTCAACGCATCAGAAAGCGCATGGGTGGTGGCATGAGGCAAAGTGGTTTGCTGGCTGCAGCTGGTCTCTATGCCTTAGAGAACCATGTGGAGCAGTTGGCTGAAGATCATGCAAAGGCTCAGCTGATTGACCAATGGTTGTCTGAATGTTCATGGGTGAGCGAGCGCAAGCCTTGCGAGACCAACATGGTCATATTCAAAGTCATTGACAGACATCAGGCTTCTGACATCCAAGAACGCCTGGCCAGTTCCGGCATTCACATTGTAGCAATGGACAGTCAGTGGTTGCGGTTCGTTACGCATATGGACATCAACGATGCACACATGGCGCACCTTGACAAGGCATTGAAGCGTCTGTAATCAGCCCCCCTTCAACAAGGCCCATGTCCGGGCAATGTCATCGCCAGCATAACCATAGGTGTTAGCGTACTTCCACACGTTGTTTTTTCTCTCGCTGCTTGACTCACTCGAAGGGATGCGGGCCAATCGCCTTGTCATCAAGGCTTGCAAGGCCTCAGGGAATGCCTCATCCATCAAGGGCTTCAAGGCCTCTGTTATGCAACCTTCATCAACATGCTTCTGCCGCAAGGCATGGGTGATCTTGTAGGGACCCCAGTGCTTGATGCGGCATTTGCCACTGGCATAGGCTAAAGCAAAGCGACTTTCACTGAGGTAGCCTTCAATGATTAATTCACCCAGCAGGCTATCGCAAGCCGCCTGACCCAGCCCCATGTCCCTCAATCGCTTCAAGACCTCACTGTGGCAGCGTTCCTGGTAGTCGCAGTATTTGCGTGCTACCAAGCCAGCTTGCTTGAGATCATGAATGGGTTCACGTTTAAATGCCATGGCTGCAAAATAAAACGGGCGGCACAAAGGCCGCCCGTTTCTTGAATAAATTTTCCGATCAGTTAAGAAGATGTTGTTTCAAATCCTGGAATCGGTAGTCAAGCATTTTGAAGGCATCACGGGGAATGATGGTCAACTTCATGCCATAGGTCTTGGACCATTTACGCTCGATGGTCTCCCACCACCAGCCTTGCGTCAGGAAGGCGTGAATGAAGGGGTGCACATGCAGAAAGATAGGACCCTCTTTGCCTTTGCTCAAACGCGAGGCGACAATCTTGTCAAACTTGTGTTCAAGGGCATCAATCATGGTGATGGGTGCATCAACCATGAGGTCAGGGTTCTTCTCCTTGGTCTGAATTTGCTGAACCGGTCGCACACGCTGTCGCGTGATCTCCACAATGCCAAACTTGGAAGGTGGTAAGATTTTGTGACGGGCTCGGTCCTTTGCCATGGCATCACTCAGATGCTTGACCAATTTCCTGCGGTTCTCAGACCGTTGCATGTCAATGAAATCGATGCAGATGATACCTCCCATGTCGCGCAAGCGCAACTGGCGGGCTACTTCATCTGCCGCTATCAAATTGACGGCAATGGCATTGTCCTCCTGGCTTTCATTTTTGTTGCTTCGGTTGCCCGAGTTCACATCAATGACATGCATGGCTTCCGTGTGCTCAACTATGAGGTAGGTTCCCTTGCCCATATTGACCGTACGGCCAAAAGCAGACTTGGTTTGCCTATCAACATTGTAGTGCTGGAAAATGGGCACTTCAGAACTGTGCGTTTGCACAATTTTGCCTTTACCCGGGGCAATGGTCTCAACGTATTCACGGATTTCTCCGGTCAGTTCTGCATTGTCCACCACAATCTTCTCAAAGCTGTCGCTCATGATGTCACGCAAATACGCGTTCAATCGATCGACTTCCCTGAGAACACATTTGCGCGGCTTGGCGCCTCGCAATTGGCGGTGCAGGTTCTTCCACTTGTTGACTAAGTCATCAAGGTCAGCTTGTATGTCCTCAGCGGACATGTTCTTTGCAACGGTGCGGAGTATCATTCCGAAGCCATTTGGCCTGATCTTCTTAGCAAGTTTTCTTAGGCGTTCTTTCTCCTTTCGGTCGCGAATTTTCTGTGAAACAGAAACCCGGTCTGAGAAGGGGACGAGTACCATAAACCTACCTGCTAATGAGATGTCTGCAGTGATTCTAGGGCCCTTGGTGGAAATCGGTTCTTTGGCAATTTGTACCAAAATTTGATCTCCGGACTTGAGCACTTTATCAATGGATCCGTTTTTGTCAATGTGAGGAAGCAGGTCCGATTTTGCAATCTTTGTGTTCTGCTTGCCCTTAATCACCTTCTCATAGAAGGCTTTTCCTGACATATATTGAGGACCAAGGTCATGATAATGAAGGAAAGCATCCTTCTCATAACCAACATCTACAAAGGCCGCATTGAGACTTTGCGCCAACTTGCGCACCGTCCCTAAATAGATATCTCCGACGGAATAGGCTTGATCGCCATCTTCCTTCACGAGTTCCATTAAACGACCTTCTTGAAGAAGAGCAATGACTGCATCCGACTCGCTGGCTTGTATTACTAGCTCGTTTCGCATGGTCATTTAGTATTTATTTCTTCTTGTGACGATTCTTACGCAAACGCTTTTTGCGCTTGTGTGTGGCCATCTTGTGACGTTTTCTTTTTTTACCGCTTGGCATAATGTGTGGGTATTAAATATTAATCAAAGGGTCTGTGAATCAGACGCCTCAAGGAGTTGCTCCAAGGCTTGCTCAACCTCTGACGCGAGGTCTGGGTTTATCTCTTGGAACTGGCGCAGGGCTTCCATGGCCCCAGGCATATCGTTTGCCTTCTGCAGAGCCTCTGACAAGAGGATGGCTGTTTCGGGTATGGCTGGCGCAGCATCAAGGGCTAGTTGAAATCGATCAACTGCATTGTCCCATTGACCTGTCATCATGGAAAATTTACCTAACCAAAGTTGTGCGCCACGATGGTCTGGATTGCGTTCTGCCACGGCACGGAGCTTGAGAATACTCTCCATGGGGTTGGCAGATCCGGCTTCGATATCTGCAACGATTGACTGCACCAAAGCGTCATCTGGATCTGCAACTTCCACCGGAGGGGTGGTAGGCAGCATCCACATAGCAAGGGCCAACAAAATGGTGGCAGCCAGGGCGATGATGAGTGTTCGTTTCACAGGAATCAGTCCTTAACAGGCACGTTGACCTTGACTTCTTTAGCAAATGTCTTTGCTGGCTTGAAGGCAGGAATGTAATGCGCTGGAATGATCAGGGTCGTGTTTTTTGAAATATTGCGACCGGTCTTTTGTGCACGGCGCTTTAGGATGAAGCTCCCAAAGCCACGCAGATAAACGTTTTCGCCGGATTCCATGCCTGAGCGAACCTCTTGCATAAAACCTTCAACTGCGGCCAGAACGTCTGCCTTTTCCATACCTGTGCGATCGGAAATGCGGGAAACAATGTCTGCTTTTGTCATAATGGATATATTGTTTATCGAAATAATGAATCGAAACCCTGAGCTTCAGGGTATTAAATTTAGAGGCGGCAAAGTTAACGACTTGTGCCTGAACGAACAACATTTACCCTTTGATTTCTTCTCACTTACTTTCATGGTACGACCAACAAGGCCGATCTCTCCCATGGCGCAGAGAATCAAGCGCTTACGAGCTATGGCTTTGCGAAATAATCATGCAGCAAACACAGGTCGCCACAGGCATAGACTATTGGTACCGCATGCTGAAGGTTTTCCCTAGCGTAGCAGATCTGGCAGCGGCAAGCATCGACCAAGTCCTCAGCGAGTGGGCTGGACTAGGCTACTACCGGCGTGCTCATCAGCTGCACAAGGCAGCAATCATCATTCATGAACAAGGGCATTTCCCCCTGAATCATGCCCAATGGCTCAAGCTGCCTGGGGTGGGGCCTTACACGGCTTCAGCACTTGCCTCCTACCTGTTTAAAGACCCCATTGCAGCCATTGACGGCAATGCCAATAGGGTATACAGCCGGCTCTTTGACCTGCCCTTGCCCGTGGATAAAGCGGAGGGAAAGCAAGCCATACAGGCCTTGGGTAATGACAGCATTGACAAAGACAGACCTGGTGACTTCAACCAAGCCATCATGGACCTGGGAAGTCAAATTTGCAAGAGCAAGAAACCTGCATGCGACCAATGCCCCGTATCGACCTATTGTCTGGCGAGAGAAAGGTCAAGCATCCATTTGCGGCCTGTAAAGTCCGTCAAAATCACCGTCAAAAAGGCCCATTGGGCATTCATGCTGGTGACACACCAAGGGAAAATAGCAGTCACAAATAGAAACAATCAGGGCATTTGGCCCGGGCTAGTCACCCTGCCTGCCAGTCAGCCCGAAAACGGGCAGCCGCTGCTCTGGTCATGCAACCATGCATTAACCCACATGCAGCTTCACATCACCATCCATGAGGCCCAGCTATCAGACCTGAATGACAGCATAACATGGGTGGACATCAATGAATTAAGTGAGCTTGCATGGCCACAACCATTCACGCGATGGTTGCGAGAATTCAAGTACATTTGATTCAGCTATTCAAGCAAATCACACAGAAACATGGGAGGTACATTGAACAACGTCATGCTGATCGGCAACCTGGGTAAATACCCAGGCATTTGCGGCTTTGACCGTGGCGTTATTTTGGCCAAATTTCCCATAGGCCACTCAGGGCATTTCACGCATCGCGAAGGCCCTCGAGAAGAAAGCACCAATTAGCACAGCATTGGATCCTGACCCCCTACCCCTTCTTGTCAACTTGATCAACTTGTCCGCTGAAGCCCTCATCCCCTTGATGGCCATGGCCCTTTTGCTTGCAGGATCCGCATTCGCTTCAGCATCAGAAGTGGCTTTTTTCTCACTGAGACCAAAAGACATCGAAGACCTGCAAGAGGACGAGAGACCAAAAGCCCAGCAGGTCATTGCCGTGCTTGATTCGCCTGAACGACTGCTTGCCACCTTGCTGATCATCAACAACTTTTTCAACATTGGCTTTGTTCTCAGCAGCGGGTGGGCCGTGCAGGAGATCTTCAACCTAGGTGAATACCCTTGGTTGATGATTGCCATTCAAATGGCCGGGGTCACAGCCCTTTTGCTGGTGCTTGGCGAAGTGATTCCAAAAACTTATGCAGGCGGGCATGCAAAATCCTACAGCATGAAGGTGGTGCAGGTTATTGCACGCATCATGAAACTGACTTCGCCCTTGGTGACTGCTTTGACTGCCATATCCAAACTTTTTGAGCAAAAGCAAGCTTCAACCGTGACCGTGGATCAACTGGAGGATGCCTTGGAATTGACCGATGATGGATCACATTCTGCTGAACAGCACAAGCTATTGAAGGAGATTGTCCGGTTTGGCAGCACCTCTGTCAAGGAAATCATGACCCCGCGAAAGGACATGTTCACCTTTGAAATGGACCTGCCGATGAAGTCGGTGGTCTCAGAAGTTGCCAAGCATGGATTCTCCCGAATCCCTGTGCACAAAGAGGCATTGGATGTCATTGCTGGGGTGCTTCACGTCAAAGACCTCTTGGGCTACTTGGACCAAGATGACATGGCATGGACCCAATTACTCAGAGAGCCATTTTTCGTGACAGAAGGCATGAAAATCGATGATTTACTGGGAGAGTTCAGGCAGAGAAAAATGCACCTTGCCATCGTGGTGGATGAGTTTGGCGGCGTATCTGGTTTGGTGACATTGGAAGATGTCATGGAGGAAATTGTGGGTGAAATTGCGGACGAATTTGACCAAGAGGAACAATTGTATTCCAAGTTAGACAATGACAATTTTGTCTTTGAAGCCAAGGCTGGCATTGGCGATATGTGCAGAATCATTGACATAGACATGGATCTGCTTGATAGCTACCGCGGTGAAGCTGACACCGTGGCTGGCTTGCTGTTGGAAGTTCTGGAACGCATGCCTGACAAAGGTGAACAACTGACAACAGGCCCCATTGATTGGACTGTTGAAGCCATAGACAACAAGCGCATTGTGCGTGTGAAGATTCACATCAATCGATGAAAATACGCGGAATGGTAGCCTTAATGGCCCTCGCAACTGGCCTCGCTTGCAGTGACAACAACGGCATGCCACTTCCCCATGGTCACATGCGCATTGGTGTCCCCATGGATAGCGTGGTGACGTTAAGCAATGACCCTTTGCAGCAACGCCCCTTTGCTTTCAAGCACAATGCCTCTGCGCATTGGGAAGCTCGCAAAGAATCTGGCTGGGGAGACCTCGTCTACCCCGATTTACATGCACGGATTGAGTTCACTTACAAACCTGTCAATGGGCAATTGCTGCGGCTCATCGATGACGCCTTTGCCCTTGCTTACAAGCACAACATTGTGGCAGATGGGATGACACAGCATGTGTACAGCCACCCTGAAGTTGCCGTCCATGGCCTTTTGTTTGCCATTCAGGGCAATTCAGCGTCCGCAACCCAATGGTTTGCCACCGATAGCAGTAGGCATTTCCTGAGGGCTGCAACGTCCATCTACGCTAGGCCCAACAGAGATTCATTGGCACCAGTGAATGCCTTTCTTCACCAAGAAATGGAACGAATCATGGAGTCTCTGGTCTGGATAGACTAATTGGTTGATTGCCAGGATCTCACCAAGACATCAACCCCTATCATCCATGTCACAGCCGTAAGCAAGAGGTGTGCTGGCTGGATAACAGCCGGGATGGAGAGGTAGTACATCATCGCTCCCAACACTGCAATCAAGACAAAGCCTATGAGCAACATCAAGGTCAGTGGGGACGATGGTTGCCATGCCTTGTAGGCGCGATGTAGGTACCATGAGGCAATCAACAACATCCATGAAAAGCTTCGGTGCACAAGCACTGTGATGTCCAGTTGCCCCATCCAAGCCAATCGGCTGTCATGCACCCCAAAGGTTTTAAGCAAGACATCGATTTGCTCCCTGACTTGCGTGCCAAGCACCACCTGAACAGCCAATAAGACAATCACTGCGATAGCCCATCGCTTGACCTTCACCCGAAGTTTTGACTGATCTGAATGCTGGCCCATAGGCTTGACAGAGCGAAGCACATTCACCAACACGGCAAGCAAAGCAAAAGCACCCACCATGTGCAAGGTGATTTGCTGGGGTATCAGGTGACCATCTACCAAGAGCTTGCCTAACCAGGCCTCAAAACCCAAGAAAAACATGGCAAGCATCATGCCTCCAAGAAGCCTGGGTCGAGATCGCATGACTGTGAAGGCCATGCCTGTAGCAATCAACATAGGCAATCCCAAGAGGGCGCCAAACAAGCGATTGATGTACTCGATCCACGTATGGACCGGGTTGAATATGGCGTAATCATGGCGGGTGTATACCGTCCATTGAGATTTGTCCCAAGATTCAGCTGTGGTGAAATCCATATTGGCCTTCCATAAGGCTTCGTCGCGCACAATCATTTGTCCTTGGCTGTAATCGCTGTTCGCATGCCAAGTGACTTGTTCCACATCCGTTGGCGGAATCAATAAACCAAAGCACTTAGGCCAGTCTGGACAGCCCATCCCTGAACCCGTGGCTCGCACCACAGAACCAGCCAACATCACCATAAAGGTCAATACAATAGCTGCTTGAAGAAGCCATGCCATCCTTGAATTGAAGGAAGTTTTCGTGCTGTGTTCCATGGTCAACAAAGGTAGGTCTACCTTTGCCGCTATCATGTCAAAAAAACAGCTCACCTGGCTCATCTTCATTGGCCTTGTTCTTATATGGGGAACCTCCTTCATGCTGATGAAGCAAGCCCTGAATGGATTCAACGGCATTGAGATTGGGGCCATGCGGATTTTGTTCGCCACCTGCTTTGTCACCGTCATTGCCTGGCCACACAGAAAAAATTGGCGCAGAAAGGATGGCAAGCATTTGGCCATTGTTGGGTTGATTGGCAATTCATTGCCCTACTTACTTTTCCCTATTGCC